>Ga0315338_1002828_pt1 | contig 16260 bp, 13 predicted proteins | sample ASW8metaG_FD_204518 | JGI IMG/M metagenome (GOLD analysis project Ga0315338, IMG submission 204518) | Ammonia-oxidizing marine archaeal communities from Monterey Bay, California, United States - ASW #8 | ecosystem: Environmental > Aquatic > Marine > Coastal | place: USA: California | collected... | reverse complement strand
TCCAACCTCAAAGCCGCGTAAGCTAAGGAGGACATGCCCATGAAATGCTTAAGTCAGTTAAATCCGACAGACTGCTAGTGGAATTCGTTGATCGGCCAGGAGGCAGACATTCGCGCGTTAGTCACCAGACCGCAACAGGATGCGACATCGCTCGTCGCCGCGCTTGAAAAACGCGGTGTCGAAACGTTCATTTGTCCGATGCTTTACATCACCATCATGACCGATGTGCCAGTGGATCTCAGCGGCGTTCAAGCGGTGCTGTTTACTTCCGCCAACGGGGTGCGCGCGTTTGCCGCGCTGACATCACTACGGGATATCCCAATATTTGCCGTCGGCGACCGGACGGGCGCTACGGCGGAAGAAAACAGGTTTCTTCACGTCGAAAGCGCCGGCGGCGATGTCGACACGCTGGCCGAACTGGTCCTGCGGCGCTGCAAGCCGACCGATGGTGTCATACTGCATCCGGCCGGAACGGCGGTCGCCGGAGATATTGCCGGACGGCTTGGCGCGGCGGGATTCGCCGTGCGGCGGATTGTCATTTATGAAGCACGCCAAGCGGAGGGTTTCAGTGGCGAAATCCGTATGGCCTTGCTGGACGGAGAGGTGGATTTAGTGTTGTTTTTCTCGCCACGGACGGCCAAGACCTTCGTCGACTTGGCGAAAGCCGAAGGGTTGGAACCGGCGTGCGAGAAGCTGGAAGCGTTTTGTTTGAGTGAGGCGGTCGCCGCGGCGGCGGACCCGATCATGTGGCGGCGAGTTATGGTAGCGCAGACACCGACACAGGACTCGTTGCTGGCCACATTGGATAAAAGACTGAGTACCGTATGACAGAGAACACAGACGCCGATCGCGAGGAAGAGACCGACGACGCAGAAAAACCGGATGCGATGGACGATCCGCTGCGCGACGCTGAAACGATCGTTGCCGCATTTGGCGGTGTCCGGCCGATGGCGTCGCGGCTCGGCATTGCGGCTACGACCATACAAGGGTGGAAGAGCCGCGGACGCATTCCTGAAAACCGCCGACAGGCTGTTCTCGACGCGGTGGAAGCGGATGGTATCGATCTTTTCGGTCTTTTGCAGGATGTGCCGGCGGTGGATACGACACTGGCTCCAAACGAACCGCCGGATGTCAATACTGTCGAGGCCGTCGCCGCCGTCGATACGCCGCGGCAAGTGAGCAACGGTGTCGCCTGGCTGGCGCTCATTTTCGCAATCGCCGTGGGGGCGGGACTCCTGACGCAGCCGCAATGGACGCACTTTATCCATGGTGTAGGCCCGGGTGCCGTTCCGGAGGCACTTGTGGACCGGGTCGCCGCGCTTGAAAAACGTCCTACCACCCCAAACCTTACGGACCGGGTATCCGCCAGCGAACGCGCCCTCGGCGAGCTCAAGGCCCGGAAGCCCGTTTCGCCTGGAGTTGACCTGACGCCGGAGTTGCGCGCCCTCACGACAAGGGTGGAAGCGCTCGCGCAAGCGTTGGGAACGGCTCGTTTGGAGGGTCGTGCGGCGAATGAAGGTCGCGCTACCGATCTAACCGAACTCCGCGCGGCCGTTGACGCGCTATCGCTCAAAATCAAGCAGGCGGTTGTCGATACGGCGCAGACGAACGCGCGAAAATCGTCGGTGCTCGTCGCTGTCGGCGCGCTTGAAGTAGCACTTGGGGACGGTTTGCCCTACGGCCACGCCCTTGATGCGGTTCGACAGTTGGCCGAGTCCAGCGATGCCGCTTATACCGAGTCGGCCAAGATTTTGAAGGCCGACGCCGTGACCGGCATTCCGACACGGTCGCAATTGTTGAGTCGGCTGGATGCATTGATTGCTGCGCGCGGCAAACCGCTCTGGAAAGCGGAAACCGACAGTTGGACCGACCGCGTCTTGCGAAAAGTCGATGCGGTGATTTCGATTCGGCGAATAGACGATTCGGCGGGCCCCGCCGATGGGTTGCACCGGGCGCGGAAGACGCTGGCGGCGAATGATCTCCAGGGCGCCGCTGGCGAACTGAAGGGCGCCACCGGCGACGCCGGAATTTGGGCGCGCGATGCGTTGCGGCGAATTGCCGGCGACCAGGCGTTCTTGAAGCTTCGGCTCTGGGCCATCAAGGCGCTCGATTCGCCCGCAACAGCGAAGCCGTCGGCGCAATGATTCGGATAATCCTACTCTTTCTGCTGGTTGCGGCCTCGGTCTGGCTCGCCGTTTGGCTCGCCGACCACCCGGGCCGTGTCGAAATCGAGATGTTGGGTTACGCCGTCTACACCGAGCAGATCGGTTTGCTGATTGGCGCGATGGTTTTGCTGACCGTGATCGTTGCCGTGCTCTACCGGATCTGGCGGTCGTTACGGCGGGCGCCACGCCGAATCGTCGAGTATCGCGGTGCGAGTAAGCGTCAACGCGGTTATCAGGCGCTGACCCAGGGCATGGTCGCCGTAGCGGCCGGTGACTCTCGTGAGGCGAAACGGTCCGCCCGGCGCGCTGATTCGCTGTTGAACGATCCGCCGCTGACGATGCTGCTTTCCGCGCAGGCGGCGCAGCTTGATGGCGACGAAGACGCAGCGCGGCGTTACTTCGAGACCATGCTAGACGATTCGGAAATGGCCTTTCTCGGCGTTCGCGGCCTGCTCATGCTGGCGATGCGTAATGGCGATAAGCGGGAAGCCCTACGGCTGGCCGATCGGGCGCAATCTTTGCGGCCTAATACGCCGTGGGTTCTAAAATACCTGGTCGAGCTACAGGTGAATGCGGGGCAATGGGAGGCGGCGGATCGAACATTGCAACAAGCGGTTAAGCAGGGCACGGTGGATGCCGCGACGGGGCGGCGGCAGCGCGCCGTTCTAGCCGTCGCAATGAGCCGCGAGGCTGCGGCGGCCGGTAACAACGCGGAGGCGGAAAAACGGGCGCGGCAGGCCCATGATATGGACCCCTCCTTGGTGCCGGCGACCGTATCCTACATTGAATGTCTTCTGGCGGATGGGAAAATGCGCCGCGCGATTAAAGTGATCGAGACCGCGTGGACGAATGCGCCGCATCCCGATCTTGCGGCGGTATATGCCACTCTCGGCGGCGAAGATGAACTGCCTCTCGATCGCGTGAAACGGTTTCAGCGATTGCACGGCTTGCGCGCGGACCATCCCGAAAGCCATCTGGCGCTTGCCGAAGCGTCCTTGGCGGCGCAGCTTTGGGGCGAGGCCCGTCGGCTTCTCGAACAAGCGGCGGCGGTACGGCGATCCGTCCGTGTCTTGCGACTCTACGCCGATCTCGAGGAACAGGAGCATGGCGACTTGAAGGCGGCGCGCCGCTGGCTCGACGAGGCGGCCTCGGCGCCAACCGAGAATGCCTGGTATTGCAATGCTTGTGGCTCAATCGCCCGGGAATGGCGCGCCAGTTGTGTGAGTTGCGATGGCTTCGAGACCCTGGAATGGCGCCTACCGCCAGGTCAGCCGGTGGCGCTGGGCGTGCCCGCGCTTGAAGCACCTGAGCCGGTGGAGCAGACGCCCTAAAAAGAAAGGCCGGCACGAAGCGGCCGGCCAAGGAGGTTTTAGGGAGGAAGGAACGAATATCCATAACAGGATGACCTTAATGTAGCCGCGAACTGGCGCTGCCGCAGTGATCCCGGTCACAATCTGGTCCGAATTCTTCAAAAAAGGACCGGCTTCGGTGTCCCGAAGCCGGCTTGGATTCCTCGAAATTATCTGCCGTAGATGACGTATTCACCTTTTCTGCCTGTGAGTGCCCCCGGTTGATTTGATGCCGGTTCGTCCGCTGGTCCCGTGTATTCTTCAGGAAGATAGGGCTTGTACTTCGGGCACCCCATCAAAGCTGCCGCCACGGCGGCGAGCGCAATCCAGCGAAAACTTCCCACGGTAATATTGTCTCCTACGTACTGGGAATGGGCAATTTAGAACTTGAACCGCGCACCCGCGGCAATCCGATCGACATCGTCCGGGTCGGCGGCATTCAGAACGTCGAGCGAGAAGTTGGCGTAACCCAGGTAGAGCTCCGCACCGATTGGTTCGAGGATCTGCACGACACCGAAGCCCCAAGTGGTTGCTTCGTCACCAGTGGCCCGGACGTCTTCGTTGTAGCTCCAGTCCGCGAACAGACGAGTTTGGCCCATCTCAAGCGCCTTGAACTTGTAGCCGATCTTGCCATAGCGCCATTCTTCTTTGTCTACGACACCCTTGAACCGGTCTTCATCCCGATCCGCCGCGCCGATGGTGAGGCTGAGGCCGAAGGGCAGTAGAGCGGATATGGAGCCGTTTACCGTTTCCCGGCCGTTGATGGTCGACTGATCGGCATAGGCGATCGCCGCCTTGATTTTCACGCCGCCAAGCGAACCACCATAGCGCAGAGCTACGTCCCAGGCGTCTTCGTTTCCGTGCGAGGTCGTTACCTGGAATCCAGCGAACTTCGGCGTGTCGTACCGGATACGGTCGCGACGGCCGAGACCGTCCATGTTGTCGAAAACACCACCGACGGTTCCGAAGCCGGCGCCTGCATTGCCCCGCTGCCAGATTTCGCCGCCGCCGATCAGTTCGTGGAAACCGTTCAGACTGATCACGCCCGTTCCGGAGAGATCGACCTCGGAGGTCGATTCCGAACCAGAGATGCCCTGGCCCATGTAGATCTTACCGAGCGACTTACTGGTGATTTGAAATTCGATGTGACGTTCGTCCAATGCCCCGCCTTCACCTGTAATACCGGCGTCGCCGTTGTCACCAAGATCTTGCTGCGTCGAAATAGCCGATTGGTTGCCGAGTTCGATGTGGGTCTTGATCGACAAGTCGTCATTGATCTTGCCGGTACCGATCCAGCGGACCCGGGTGCGGGAGAAGTTGCTCGTGACGTGGCTGAAACCGCTTTCGGTGCCGTTGTCGGTAAACGAGATGGCGCGGTTGATGTGACCCGAAACGACCAGTTTCATGGTCTTTTTCGAACGGGTTACGGATTGCCCACCCGCCTTCTCAAGCGCTTTGACGCGTTTCTCGAGAGATGAGTGTTTATCCGCCGATGCAGTCGGTACAGCCATGACCATGGCCGCCGCTGCAAGTGCTGTGCTGCTAAGCAGCTTTACTGAGGATTTCATTTCGTAATCTCCATAACGATCTGACTGTTTTCAAAACATTGTCGAAGACCGCTGGCTTCGTGGTGCGGAAGGCTTTGTGAATTGGCTTGCCCTTCCCAGGTATGGACCATGATCAGTATGGAATTCGAACATGATCGATAAACAAGCGATCCCGCACGCAGCCAGCCAGCGGCTTCAATAAGGACGGTATTAGTAGGATGGAAATATTTCCAACAAAAGAAATTATGAATTTCTATAAAAAATAAGAAAGTTGCAATATAGCGACAAATAACGACTGTATTGGTATTTTAGTAAGGTGAGTATTATTATAGATAACGGTATTATTAAACTTTTAGGTATTATTATACGTTATCTAATTACATGGTGTAGGTACCTAAAATCCGCGCCAGTAAGAATCGAGCCCCGCAATGGGACGGCATTTTGACGGTTCGCACCGATACATCTTCTTGCCTTGTCGATCCGCCGGGCCTATTTTGCGCGCCGAAATGCCGCCTTAGCTCAGTTGGTAGAGCATCGCATTCGTAATGCGGGGGTCGCGTGTTCGAGTCACGCAGGCGGCACCACCCATCCTTTATCATTCCTTGCCGGTGACGGCGTCGCGCGCGAAACTTGTGCGTGTTCGTCTATAAAATTCGCCCAAGGGAATTAGAATGATCAAACTTGGCCTATACAGCTCTATCGCCAATCCACCGAGAGGCGACGACCTCGACCGCTGCGTCACGGAGACGATCGCCGAGGCGGAGTTGGCCGAAGCGTGTGGGTTCCACGGGTTCTTCTTTGGCGAACATCATCAGGACAAAGATGGGTTTCTGCCGTCGCCGCTGGTTGTTTGCGCGGCGGTCGCGGCGCGAACGAAAACCATTCAGATCGGCACGTCTGTCCTGCTGCTGCCGCTGCATCATCCGCTTCGTGTCGCGGAAGATGCCGTCACGCTCGATATCGTGTCGGGCGGCCGGCTGGCGCTTGGCGTCGGGCTCGGCTATCAGGAAGCCGATTTCCGCGCTTTCGGGGTGGAGAAGAAAAGCCGTGTCGGCCGTTTCGAGGAAGGTGTCGAAATTCTGCGTCAGGCCTGGACCGGCGAGCGGTTTACGTTCCAAGGCAAGCACTTCGATATCGACGACGTCTGCGTCCTGCCACGCCCGATCCAGCAGCCAGGGCCGCCCTTGTGGATTGGCGGCTGGGTCCCGGCGGCGGTCGACCGTGCCGGCCGGATCGGTGACGCGATCGTGCTCGGCCCCAGCATGCCGCTCGAAGAGAACATCAGGCTGGCTGACCGGTATCGCAGCGCGGCGAAGGCGGCTGGCCGGACGCCGGAAGTCGTCATGATGCGCGACGCGTGGGTCGGTGACGGGCTGAACGACGTTGCAAGGGTCTACGGGCCTGAAGTGATGACGGCGTACAAATATTATTGGCGTAATGGCGCGACGGCGTTCCAGGATATCGAGTCGGAAGATACGTTCCAGTTCGAGAACATGTGGAAGGATCGCATCATCGCCGGGTCGCCGGAAGAATGCGTTGCCGAATTCCGCCGTTGGGGCGATGCGGTCGGAAGCGACTACTTCTTACTGCGTTTGCGCCATGCCCATTCCGGCGGTCCACCGCACAAGGACATCATGCGCGCGATCGAACGTTTCGGCCGCGACGTTATTCCCCACCTCCAGTAAGGGGCCGTAAATGAGTAATAGTTCTGAGAATCTTGAAATCGTTCCGACGGGCAGTCCGCTGGGCGCCGAGGTGCGTGGCATCGATTTCTCGTTGCCCGTCGACGCCGATACCGCAAGCGCGCTGAACCGGGTCTGGGCGGACCATCTAGTGCTGCTGTTTCGCGGTCAGGATATTTCGGCGCCCGATCATGTTGCCGCCACCGCCATTTTCGGCGAACCGTCGGCGGGCGCCAATCGTGCCTATTACGAGGCGCAGGGGCGGCTGCCGGTCGATGCGGTACCGGACGTGCCGGAAATCACCGTCATCTCGAATCTTGGTCCGAATGGCGAACCGGTCATGGTGAATGAAGGGCTGGGCAGCGGCGAGGTCGTTTGGCACAGTGACAATTCTTATGTCGAGACGCCGCCGGCGGGCAGTTTTTTGCGCGCGCTGGAAATTCCACCCGAAGGCGGTAATACGTCGTTCAACAATCAGTACATGGCCTATGAGGCCTTGCCCGAAGAAATGAAATCGCGCATTCAGGGCCTCCATACCAAACAGGATTCGAGCCGCAACTCCGCCGGTATCTTGCGCCAAGGAGTCAAGAAACCGGAAGCGCTCGAAGACGTGCCGGGCCCGGATCATCCGCTGGTGCGGGTACATCCGATGACGGGCCGCAAGGCACTTTACCTCGGGCGGCGTCGCGTATTTCCCTCGCAATATGTCATCGGTTGGTCCAGGGCGGAGAGCGAGGAACTTCTCGACTTTCTTTGGGACCACGCGACCCAGGACCGTTTCAAATGGACACATGGCCCTTGGCGTACCGGCGATATGGTGTTGTGGGACAATCGCTGCGTTATGCATTACCGCGACGCGCATGCCGGCACCCATCGGCGGGTCATGCACCGGACGCAATTGGGCAAACAAGCGCCGGTCTCGGCCTGACAGGGAAATATCGGTGAGTGACGCGGCGATCAGCCCTTTCATAAGATTTTGGATCTATTGGCCCGACCGCAGGGCGAAGCGAAAGCGCGAGCGCTGACCGACCGTGTGTGTCGAAATGAAGAGGTTACCGACGCTCGTGAGTGGCGCTCTCTTTTGCGCCCGGACTGACCGTCAGCTGCGCTACAGTGTTTCCTGCCGACCGGTACTTGCATTTAGCCTCGACGATGAGGCGTCGCATAAAATAATGTCAGCAACTGCCCGAAGCGATTAAACAGACGTCGAGAACACCCATGGAATTACAGATTTTCATCGATGCCCTGACCCAGCTTGTTCAGCCGGAGCATTTGGCCTTTTTGCTGCTGGGGACGGCTCTCGGCCTGCTCATCGGCGTGCTGCCGGGGCTGGGCGGCGTTGCCGGGCTGTCGCTGCTGTTGCCCTTTGTCTACGACATGGACCCGTCGCACGCGCTGGCGATGATGATCGGCTTGCTGGCGCCGACGACGACATCCGACACCTTTCCCTCCGTTCTGATGGGCATCCCAGGGACGTCGGCATCGCAGGCGACCGTGGTCGATGGCTTTCCGCTGGCCAAGAAGGGCGAAGGCGCGCGTGCGCTCGGCGCGGCCTTCTCCGCGTCTCTGTTTGGCGGGTTGTTCGGTGCGGTGGTCCTGACATTCGCTATTTTTGCCGCGCGGCCGATTATTCTGGCGATGGGCTTCGGCGAACAAATGATGCTGATCATGCTGGCGCTCAGCATGATCGGGATGCTGACCGGCAATCACGCCTTCAAGGGTCTCGCGACCTGTGTCATCGGCCTCATCATCGGCATGGTCGGCTACGAGCCGCACGGTGCTTTCCGTCTGTCCGGAATTCCTGGTGTTTATGAGTCGGCCTATCTAAGCGATGGCATCAAGATCGTGATCATCGGCCTCGGCATGTTCGCAATGCCGGAGATTGTCGATCTGGTACGAAGGCACGAGACGATCTCCAAGGACGGCGTCCTCGGCAGCGGCTGGATACAGGGCTTCAAAGACATGATCAAGAACTGGTGGATCGTCATCCGCTGTTCGACGATCGGCTGCATTGTCGGCGCGCTGCCCGGTCTCGGCGGATCGGTCGTCGACTGGATTGCGTACGGCCATGTCATTCAGACGTCGAAGGACAAGTCGAAGTTCGGCACCGGTGACATTCGCGGCGTGCTGGCGCCGGAGTCTGCGAATAACGCCAAGGAAGGCGGGGCAATGATCCCGACCATCCTGTTTGGCATCCCGGGGTCCGGCAGCTACGCGATTCTACTCAGCGGCTTCATCCTGATCGGCCTTGAGCCGGGGACAGAGATGATCACCACCCGGCTCGATCTGACCTATACGATGATCTGGTCGCTGGCGCTGGCCAATGTTTTCGGCGCCGGCGCCTGCCTGCTTCTGTCGTCGCAGATCGCCAAGCTAACGACAATCCGCTACGGTTTTCTGGCACCCTTCATGCTGATCCTGATCTTCTTCGCCGCATTCCAGGCGACGCGGGACTGGAACGATCTGATCGCGCTGTTTGCTTTTGGCACGCTCGGCACCTTCATGAAACGCTATGGCTGGTCGCGGCCGGCGTTGCTGATCGGCTTCTTCCTCTCCGATCGCATCGAAACCTCGCTGTACCAATCGATTCAAGTCTATGGCTACAGTTTTTTCGAGCGGCCGATCGTGATTGTCCTTTTGATCCTGACGGTCCTGTCGATCGTCGCCGCGCTGCGCTACAACCCGAACGCTGGCAAGACCTATACCGAGGACAGCGAGGCGTCGACGCGGCGCAAATGGCCGCAGATCGGTTTCACGATCTTCATGTTCGCCATCGTACTCATGGCGTTTCTCGATGGGTTCCGCTACGAGACACTGGGCCGCATCTTCCCGTTCGCGGTCGGCATCATTGGATTCGCCTTCGTTTTGCCGGTGCTCTTTCAACAGGTCATGGCACGAAAACCCACTGCGGTGTTGATCGACCGAGAGCTTATCGGCGGCACGACCCATTCGGAGTTCTATTATCTCGGTTGGATCCTGGGGATGCTCGGCGTTGTCGGTCTGGTCGGGTTTCCGATCGCGGCCGCCGTGTTCATCTATCTCTTCATCTCGCACAAAGTCGACGTGAACCATCTCCGGAATGGCCTGCTGGGCCTGTCGATGGCGGTGTTCCTCGGCGCGCTGTCCTATTTCCTGACCCTGGAGTACCCGCCGGGCCTGTTGCAGTGGGCCACGGAGGCGTATTTCGGTTTCGAGATGCCATTCTATCTCGGCGGGCCGCAGTAAGCGCAATAAAAAACGCCCGGCCTGTCAGGGCCGGGCGTTTCGCTTACGCCGAACTGCGGCGAAAAATTACATGTTCAGGCTCAGATTGTAGCGAACTTTCACATATTCTTTGACGTAGGCCTTTTCCTCCGCCGACAGGTTCATGGCCGCGTGCAGCGCCGTTTTCGCGTCGGGGCCGATCGTGGTCGTGAACTTGCCGAGGATCTTCGGCCTGCGTTTGATGAACTCCGGATCCTTCATGGTCTTGCGCATGGCTTCCCACCAGGCTTCCCGCGCACCCTTGTCGACACCCTTCGGCAGGTTGAAGGATTTGTTCGCCAGCGTGCCGACGCGGATCAGCGCGAGGGTGGCCCTGGCTGCCGCGCTCTCGAACTTGTTGCCGGTGCCTTCTTCGTACAACTCGTAAATGGTCGGAACGTTCGGCCAGGTCGGATCACGGTAGTACTTGCCGTTCGCATCCTTCCAATTGCCCTTGGCGTCCGGCGCGCCATGTGTATACATCTCGGTGGCGATGCCCGAATCCCGGAAGCCCTTCCGGTTGTTCATGTAGGACAGCGAATTGTCGAAGTTGATCGTGAACTCGCCGCGCTCGAAGGCTTGCGCCATCGGGCCGTTGCCTTTCATACCCCAGACGTCCTTGACCTCGACGCCGAGTAAGGACAGGGCCATGCGTTTGTTGATCGCCGACGAGGTCGGTGTCTTGCCGCCGAAGACCAACTTTTCTTTCGGAATCGACCGCAGTTTCGCGACAAATGCCTTGGGGTCCAACCCCTTCAAGCCAAGCTCGGAACGCGAATAGACCATATTGCCGCGCGGCAGCATGATGATCGGCTCCCAGCCCTTGATGTCGAATTTCACCCGCGGGTCGCCAAGGATGTAGTTCATGACGGTCGAGGTCGACAGCGCCATCACCCAGGTGCCGTCCTTCTTACCGTTCGACTCGAAATAGTTGCCGCCCACGATACCGCCGGCGCCCGGCTTATTGACGACGAGAATCTTCGGATTGCCTGGAAGATACTTCTCCATGAACGGGACCAACGCCCGCGTCAGGCTATCGGTGCCGCCGCCTTCATTGAAGGGCACGATGATGCGGACCCGCTTGCCCTCGAAATCGGCGGCTTGCGCCATGGGCGCCAAAGCGGCTGTTAGCGCGAGCGCGGAACTGGCAACGATACCGGCAAAACCGCGTCGTGAAATCTTGAGACTCATTCGGTAACCTCCCTTGGAGTCGTTTCGAATTTGGTGTGTGGCAAAATAATTGCACCTGACCGATGATTTGCAAAGCTGGAATTGAAACGCGGGAATCGCGGTTCGGGTGCCGCCGTTCAATCTTCCGGCGGCAAAATCTCCACCTGGCAAATCGCGTCGATCAGATGGTCGCGTTTGATGTCGGTGAGGTGCGCCCGTTTCTGGTCGTTAGTCAGATGTGCGCCAATCCCCTGGGTGAGGATGAGCACGACCGCTTGATCCATCATGTCGAGCCAGTAGCCGCGCCGCACCAGCTTGCTGTCCGCATCCCGGGCGAACGGGTCGTCCGGTTTACGGCCCAAGTCGGGTTGATAGAAATTCGCCATGTGTCCATTAAACCTTTGAATAGCCGGAGCCGTCCGTGTCCACGCCACGCCCGACGGCCTTGTCGATCCAGCCGAATTCCTTGAGGATCTGCTGGCTGTAGGTGACCCGGCCGTTGACCTTCTCGACCGGCTCGGAGGCTAGCAGCAGCGCCGATTTGGCCATCAATGACGGGTGTTCGCCCCGGGGATCTTCCATGCCGTCGACCAGCTTGTGGAATACGGTGCCGGGGGTCGGAACGACGCGCGACGGGGAAACCGCGGTCACCGAGATGTTGCCGTGCTGCGACAATTCCTGCGCCAAGCCCTGGGTCATGCGCTCTAGCGCCGCCTTGGTCGCGCCGTACATCACACCGCCGCGCACATGCTGATCTTCATAGGGCCCGCGGCCCGGACCAATCGCCGCGCCGGAACTGATATTGACGATGGCGCCGCCGCGGCCCGACGTCATGTCGGTCAGCACCGCCTTGGACAGGATGAACGGCGCGTGCACATTGATAGAAAAGGACCGCACCCAGCGGTTGGTCGGATAGTCGACGGTCGGGATGTAATAGTTCAGCGCCGCGTTATTGATCAGAATATCGACTGGCCCATAGGCCGCGCGCGCCTGTTCGACCAAGGAAAGGCATTCCTCTTCATGCGATATGTTCGCTACAACCGCGAGGGCTTCGCCGCCGGCGGATTTGATATTCTCAACGGTGCGGGCGAGTGAGCCTTCGAGCGGGTGGTCGCCTTCGCTCAGAGTCCGCGCCGCGCAAACCACTTTCGCGCCTTCGGCGGCGAACAATTCCGCAACTGCCTGTCCGATTCCTCGGCTGGCCCCGGTCACGATCGCCGACTTCCCGTCGAGCTTACCCATGTTGTTCCTCCCCTTGGTTCAATGGTGCAAATGCTATTCGCGCGACCATACCATGCGCCCTCGGCTCGGCGCGATAGGGGGTGTATTCGCGGTTATTTCATCTGCGACTCGATATAAGCGATGACGTCGGTCCGGTCGGCTGGCTTTTTCAGGCCCGGGAAACTCATTTTATTTTTCGGGATAAAAGTTTTCGGCTTGGTTAGATATTTTTCCAAATTTTCCGCGTTCCAGACGATGCCACCCGCGCCGGCGGCTTTCATGGCTTTCGAATAGCGATACAGCTTGCCCTTGGCGTCTTTCGCCGAACCCGCTTTACGGCCGATCAGCCCGACGAGTGTGGGCCCGACCTTGTGCTTGTCCTTGTCGAGATTGTGGCAGGACTTGCATTTCTTGAATACGCGCATGCCTTTGGCGCTGTCGCCGGCAGCCAATGCCGGACCGCCGGCCAGCATGGCGGCGACGCTTAAGGCCGACAAAACGATTTTGATCGGTCGCATAAAGTTCGGGCTCCCTGTTCTTGCTGTCGCTTCCACTATGTAAGGGTGAAAGCCGGTCTGAGTGCCTCACGTCCTGTCAATTTAAAGAGAGTCATTGGAGAGTCCATCGGTTACAGGGACCGGGCTCACAATCGCGTGAGCACAATTGATGATCACTTGCCGGTGCGACGTTTTACAGTGGCACGGTATTCAAGTGTTTAACAATTTTGACAGAAGCTTTCGAGTAGGGAGACCCTCATGAAATCGCTTAATACGAAACTGTTGTCGTCGACAGTTATGCCGCTGGTCGTCGTGGTCGGCGTCGGCATGGCGGCGACGGCAGTAACAACAGACGTTGTGGTCGGCACGGCCATCGCTGGAAAAAAGGGTTGTAATCCCTGTGCGGCGAAGAACCCCTGTGCGGCCAAAAACCCGTGTGCGGCGAAGAATCCTTGCGCCGCTAAGGCGTGCAACCCCTGTGCCGCGAAGGGCTGTAATCCCTGTGCCGCGAAGGGCTGCAACCCGTGTGCGGCAAATCCATGCAACCCTTGTGGTGGCGGCGCGCAGGCGTTTAGCGCGCAATGCGTGGTTCCGCGGCTTCAGGTTGCCGCAAAATGCAACCCGTGTGCGGCCAAAGGCTGCAATCCCTGCGCTGCCAAGCGCGGTTGCAATCCCTGTGCGGCGAAGGCCTGTAACCCCTGCGCTGCTAAGCGCGGCTGCAATCCCTGTGCGGCGAAGGCCTGTAACCCCTGCGCCGCGAAGCGCGGTTGCAATCCGTGTGCGGCCAAATCCTGCAACCCTTGCGCGGCGAAACGCGGCTGTAATCCTTGCGCGGCGAAAGGCTGCAACCCCTGTGCGGCAAATCCGTGCAATCCCTGTGGCGCCGGCGCAGCGGTCGAACTGACCAATGCCGAAGCGGCGAAAGTCTACGATTGCATGATCAACGAGATGCAGGCGTCTTATGCCAAGTCCGGCGGTCCGGTTTCAAATTCCTATAAAAGCTGGAAGCGCTATAGCAAGGTCGCCTATGTCTCGGGAACGCATGGCAACCGTTTCGTGCAGAACTACGGAAACGCCAAAGCGAAGGCTTACGGCAAGTTTGAGAATGTCGGCAAAATGCCGGTCGGCGCGATCCTGGCGAAGGACAGTTTCGCGGTCACCGGCGCCGGCCGTGTCGCCGTCGGCCCCCTGTTCGTGATGGAGAAGATGGGCGCCGGGTTCAATAAGGCGTCAGGCGATTGGAAGTACAGCATGGTCCTGCCGACCGGCGCAATCATGGGCGTTACCAACGGCTCGAACTCGAAGGCCATGAAGTTCTGCTACGATTGCCACATGTCGGTGGCGGAAGATCAGGATTCGCTGATGCTGTTGCCGGAGGAATACCGCGCGAATTAGCGTACGCTCAGTAACCGGCTCGGCTTAATACGGCGGCGCCGTCCCTGCCCTAGAGCAGGGGCGGCGTTGCTTTATACGTGGTGCGGTCGCGATCTGCCCCGGCGCGGTGTTTCTTGTAAACGGGTTTGCCACTAAACTCCCTGCACAAATTGCACGAAGCACAGCGCATATGAGTTCTGATAAACCAGTTGTTATTGTCGGCGCCGGCGGCCACGGAAAAGTGCTCCTCGATATTTGCCGCGTATCGGGCGTTCAGATTGCCGGCTATCTGGACGCGGACCCGTCGCTGCCGCCCTATTTGCATGGCGTTCCGATTCTCGGGACCGACGATATGCTGGGGGACCAATCTTTTGTGGCTACGCATGCATTCGTGCTGGGCGTTGGCGACACGGCTATTCGATGCCGCTTGAGCGTGTGTTTCGAGCAAGCAGATGCCACGCTTGCGACCCTGGTCCATCCCTCCGCCGTGATTTCAGAGCCCGCCTCGATCGGCGGGGGATCGACGATCCATGCGGGCGCGATCGTCAATATCGACGTGAAAATCGGCACCCATTGCGTCGTCAATACCGGCGCGTCGGTGGATCATGACTGCATCCTCTCGGATGGCGTTCAGATCGGTCCAGGTGCGACCTTGGCGGGCGGCGTAACATGCCAACGGAATGTCTTTGTCGGGACAGGTGCTAGCATCCTGCCCAATGTGACGATTGGAAAGGACTCGATCGTCGGCGGCGGCAGTTCCGTGGCGAAGGATGTTCCCAAAGACGTTACCGTTTACGGCGTCCCGGCTAGGATCGTACGCCCGGCTGGATAACCGGTGCGCACAGCATATTAGAAGGAGTGTTCGCCGCTGTAGTGACCGGACGCCTTATGGCGGGTCACGACATAGCCGGTCAGGTCGGGCCGCGTAGTCTCGGCCGTATACCAGAGATAGGAGACGTCACCTGTCTCCTGCGCGCCGTCGCCGCGCCAGGACAGCGCCTCGGCGGGGTTGATGCGGATTGCGTTGCCGGGTGTGAGGTTGAATTGCTGCGTGCCGATCGCGCCCTGCTCGTCATAGAAGGTCAGTTTCAACGGGCAATGGTCGCCCCCGGGGACGTTTCCAACTAATCCAAGCACGCTTTCCACCGCGTCGCCGACCGGGGCCTGTCCCCAGGCAAAGCCGGTTTTGCTTTTCGGCGTGAATATGTTGGGATTGAATAGTGAGATATTGACCGACGCGCGCAATCCGTCTCCGGCCAACGGTCCGTGCACCAGCTGATGATTGACCCGGGTCGGTGTGTTGCCGCCGATCGGTGCGGTGCACACGGCGAAGGCGCCGACGCGTTCCGCATCGAAGCCTTGTTGGGTGCAAAGCAAATTGACCGACTGGTCGAGCGGCGCGCCGCCTGGCGATTCAAGCTCGCCCGCCTCCACGGCCCCAAGCCGCTCGCCGCCGGTGCCGAACAGTTCGATTTTGACCGCCAACCGTCCCGGCGACATGATCGGATACATTCGCACCGTGTTCTCGAGATCCCGGAAGAACGGATAAAGCCGGACCGAGGTCCGGTCGTCGTCCCAGTATTCGGAACTTTCAGAGGAATCGTAATAGCTGTGGTTTGCACTGAAGGCGCCATCATTTCGCCGCATCCCGGTCAGCATGCGGCCGTAGAACATGAACTGGGTTGGCTGGTCGAGCTTCAATGTCCCGGTGACATTTCCAGCCAGATCGGGAAAGCATTGGCGTAGGGAAATTTCCTGGCAGCACAGGCGCGGCACGTCGAGTTCGACGTCCGTCCGGAGTCTGCCCTTCTCTGTCGTTAACTCGACGCCCAGCGTGCCGCGGCAGGCCTGCGGGCCCGCGGTAAACAGCGCGAAGGTGTCGGTGTCCGCATCCACTTGCACGTCGATCGAGGCCTCGCGTACTGCCGTCTCGTTGACGGCATCGTCTTCGAATACGTCGTTCAGCACGCGGTTGAAGGAATGCACCATATTGAGGTGCAGGGGACCGCGAT
>Ga0315338_1002827_pt1 | contig 16260 bp, 12 predicted proteins | sample ASW8metaG_FD_204518 | JGI IMG/M metagenome (GOLD analysis project Ga0315338, IMG submission 204518) | Ammonia-oxidizing marine archaeal communities from Monterey Bay, California, United States - ASW #8 | ecosystem: Environmental > Aquatic > Marine > Coastal | place: USA: California | collected... | reverse complement strand
GTACGCAACGACGAGTGGGTCCTGCACGACTTCCGGGGGCGTGGCGTCGTCGGGGGGAGGGGCCTCACGGTCGGCGACGTCTACGGGCGGGACGGCACGCATCAGGCGACCGTCGCGCAGGAGATCCTGATTCGGGAACGCACGCGTTAGGCGAGAGCGATCCGAATCCGATCAGCCGCCGGCGAGACGTCTTCGGATCTCCGCCGCCACCAGCCAGAGTCGATCTTGCCCCCAGACGCAAAGGTCGGGTTCGCCCTCGGACCCGCGCAGCCGATAGCTCGGCACGCCCCAGATCCCCAGCTCTTCGTACATCGTGACGCGGTTCCGCTCGAGCTCTTCTCGCCAGCCCTCGCCATCGAGCTCGCGACGCGCTTCGTCGAAGGAGAGGCCGGCCCGCTCCACGACGAACCGAAGACCCGCCTCCGTGTCCGTGCGGCGTCCTTCGGCGAAGGCGGCGGCGAGAAACGAAGCGATGAATTCGGCGCCGCGGCCACGGGCGTTGGCGAAGGGCCAGAGGGAGAAGCCGCGTTCGACCGGTCGTCCGATCGGGTCGTACATGTTGCCGAAAGGCGCACCGACGTGGGCGGCTTCGCGAATCGCATCGAGCATGATGTACATGCCCTTGGACGGCGGTGCGGGAACGCCGCGCATCACCATCGGCATGACGGGTTTGATTTCGACGGGCATGTCGACCGAAGCCGCGAGTTCGAGACTCTTCTCGAAGATCATCGCGGTGTACGGAGAGCGGAGGGAGGGGAAGATCTCGAGGGAGAGGCGACCTTCGTTCGGGATCGTACCGGCATCGAGAGGAGGGCGATCGAAGCGGGGCGGCGAGGGCGTTCCTCGCGATGCATCGAGTCGCGTCAATCGATTCTCGAGATGGTAGAGGCGATCCACCCCCCAGTACCATTCGCCCGCGTACCAGAACATGCCGCCGGAGTAGTGGCGCAGACGCGTCCTCTCCGCATTGCCTTCGGCGATCGTTCGAGTGACTTCGTCGTCCGTCGCCGAGGGGACGCGTTCCACGATATGCGCGAGAGCCTCGCTGTCGTTCTGCCAGAGCGCTCGGCCCGCCTTCAGCGCAACCTTCAGGAATCGGGGGTCTCCGGTCAGTCCGGCAAGCAGTCGCTCGACCTGGGTGATGGCTTCGCGCGATGGTGCGGGCGCGTCTCGAGGGAAGTCGAGCGCGTAGTGCGGCGCGATCGCCGCGCAATCCCTTCGCGCATAGGCGGCGAGGAGTTCGGGCTCGGGGGCGTGTGCGCGGTCGGTCTGGCTCGTCAGGTGGAAACGGAGTTCGACGTCGTAGCGATCGATCAGATGGCCGATTGCTTCGACGGCGAGATGGCTGTAGGGGTCGTCGACCTGATGGAAGAACTCGACGACGTGCGGTGTGCCCCTCAGTCGACGTACGAACTCGCGTCGGCCGGCGTCGAGCCTGAGGAGATGCGGGAAGACGCGAAGGAGTTGGCGCTGAATCTCCCGCTGCGCGGGTGAGCGATCGAGGCGACCGGCGGGGCCGGCCTGCTGCTCGAAGCGCGGCGGCGGGTTCCCGCCGCCGCGTTCGTCGTTTTCGTCCGCGCTCTCAGTCATCGGATCGTGCAGCGGCGAGTGCGCGCCTGCGCTTCTCCGACCGAGAGCCTCACGTTCGCTGCGTGGTTCGACATGCCGCTCTGCCCCTCGAGTGCTCGGGACGCGCGCTGACCGCCCAGTCCATTCACGACGCGAAGCTCGGAGTTCAGTTGCTGGGGGCTTCCAGGATGTGGATGCCGCAGCAGGTGCCGAGCCCGATCACGTGGGCGAGGCCCAGGCGCGCGCCGTCGACCTGACGCTTGCCCGCTCCACCGCGCAGATGCGTCGAGATCTCGTAGACGTTGGCGATCCCCGTCGCGCCGATCGGATGTCCCTTCGAGAGGAGCCCGCCCGAGAGGTTCACGGGAATCCGGCCGCCAATCCAGGTCTGCTTCTCGTCGATGAGCTTTCCGGCCTCACCATCACCACAGAGTCCGAGGTTCTCGTAGTGCAGGACTTCCGCGGTGGCGAAGCAGTCGTGCAGTTCGACGAGGTCGAGATCGTCGGGGCCGATGCCCGCCATTTCGTAGGCCTGCTTCGCCGCGTTGCGTGTGCAGGTGTTGACGTCGGGCATGACTTCGTCGCGATCGGTCCAGGGATCGGTCGTGAGGACCGAGGCGCGGATCTTGACCGCCTGCCCCATGAGGCCAAGCTCCTTGACCTTCTTCTCCGACATGAGGACGGCTGCGGCCGCGCCGTCGACGTTGGCCGAGCACATCAGCTTCGTGTTCGGGTAGGAGATCATCTCCGCGTTCATGACCTCTTCGAGGGGCGTCTCGATCTGGTAGCGCGCCTTCGGGTTCATGGTCGAGTGGTGATGGTTCTTGACGGCGATCTGCGCGAACTGCTCGAAGCTCGTTCCGTAGTCCTTGGAGTGCGCCATGCCGGCTTCTGCGAAGACGCAGGGCATCGCGCCCGAACCGAGGAGGCCTTCCGGTGAGATGCCGACCTTGCCGCCGCCGCCACCGCCGAGCATGCCGGCGCCCGCGAGCTTCTCGACGCCAACCGCAAGGACGGTGTCATAGAGGCCGGCGCGAATCGCGGTCCAGCCTTCGCGCAGGGCCGTTGCGCCCGTGGCGCATGCGTTTGCGCAGTTGACTACAGGGATGCCCGTCTGGCCGATCTCCTTCTGGATCTGTTGGCCGACCATGGCGGAGGCCATCATCAAGTTGCCGCTGTAGAGGGCTTCGATGTCGTTGATCGTGATGCCCGCATCATCGAGCGCCAGGAGCGCGGCTTCCGAGCCGAGCGTGGCGACCGAGCGGTCGGGGAACTTGCCGAACTTGATCATGTCGGTTCCGGCGATGTAGACGTCTTCACTACCCATTGTTTCTGCTCCTGATGTCGGTCGTCTCGCGACCGTCGATTCGATTGGGGTTCTTGATCTCTCGGCCGGTCTCGTCAGGCGGCGGGCTTGAAGAAGTAGGCCAGGTATTCGTTTCCTTCGCCGTCCTTGCGCGGTGCGATCTCGTACACGACGTCGACGTCCATGCCGAGCTGGATCTTCTCGGGATCGGGCTCGATGCCGATCAGGTTCGTCTTGATCGTGCCGCCGCCTTCGAGGTCGGCGATCGCCGAGACGAACGGGACATCGATACCGGGGAAGGCGCGGTAGATGATCGAGAAGGCGTGCAGCTTGCCCTTGTTCGAAAGCCGACAAGGCTCGTAGCTGTCACGCCCGCCGCATTTGCCGCAGGCGAGTCGCTGCTTGAGCGCGATCGCGCCACAGCTCTTGCATTTCAGACCCTCGAGGTACGGGTCGCCGGAATCGGGAATCTGAAGGAGTGAGGTGATCGGGAGGGGTTTGTCGGACACGGGATGGACTCCGGTTGCTTGCGCATGGCAGTGGATTTGGTTTTCGAGGGCGGCATCCGGCCGCCCGCACGGGCTTTGCGACGATAGGTCAGATTCGACCCGCTCCGCCAAGGGCGAGGTCTAGCGTTCGCCGCGTATCCAGAACTCGTCGAATCCCCGGAAACTGGGGTTCGCCGAGTAGCGATGTCCTCTTTCACTGAGCGTGAGCCGCGAGAAGCGAGACATCAGCTCGAAGAGGGTCTCGGCCGCTTCGAGGCGCGCGAGATGGGCTCCCAGGCAGAAATGTCGCCCTCCGCCAAAGGCCTGGTGATGGGTGTCCTCGCGTTCGATGTCGAATCGATCGGGATCCGGATAGACGGCGGGGTCGCGATTCGCCGCAGAGAGTGAGACCGCCAGCGACTCGCCCTTCAGGATCTTCACCCCATCGATCTCGATGTCTTCGTTGGCGATGCGTCCCGAGTTCGTGACGGGCGAGTCGTATCGCAGGACCTCCTCGACGGCGTTCTTCATGAGCTCGGGTCGCGCTCGGAGTTTCTCGAGCTGATCCGGGTGCCGTAGGAGGGCACTCACGGCGTTTCCAATCAGGTCCGTCGTCGTCAGATTTCCGGCGAGCAGGAGAAGCGTGCACTGCGAGATGATCTCGGCTTCGGTGAGCTGGTCGTCGGCTTCCCGCGCCGTGATCATCGAGCTGATCAAATCCTCTCCGGGGTCTCCCTTTCGCTGCTTGATCTCTTCCTCGAAGAAGGCGACGAGTGCCTGTTCGGCCTCCTCGGCCGCGGCGACGTCGGCCGGATCGTTGATCGGGCTGAACGCAACCTTGATCGAGGCGTCCGACCAGCTCTTGAAGCTCTCGTGATGTTCGGGATCGATCCCGAGGAGTTCCGCGATCACGACCGTCGGGATGGGTTTGGCGATTCGCGCCGTGAGGTCGAACTCGCCGTCCTCGACTTCACCGATCACGCGCTTCGCGACTTCGCGGGTGCGCGGTCTCCATCGCTCCACCGCCTTCGGTGTGAAGGGATGCCGCACGAGGTTTCGCAGCCGCTGGTGTTCGGGCTCGTCCATCAGGAGCATCGAAGGCTCTTCGTCGCCCCGCCCGAGGAATTCCTGAAAGAAGCCGCCCTCGAGACCCTTGCGGGGATCGCTCCAATAGTCGGGGTTCCGCAGGATTGCGGAGACGTCGTCGTGACGGGTGAAGATGTAGCGACTGAACTGTTCGTCGTAGTGGATCGGATCGCGCTCGCGAAGATCGGCGAGGATCGGATAGGGGTCTTCTCGAAAGTCCGGATCCAGCGCCATCAGCTGAATGCCGGTCGGCACGGGGGATTGCTCGCGTTGCGAAGTCATGGACGGTTCTCTCACTGGCGATCGGGCGTCGCTCCCAAAATCCTAGCGGGGAACGAAATGGGCGCGCATGGGGTGGTCCGCGAATTCGCTACCGGCCGCTCGAACCCGCCCGCAGAACCTGCGCAGGGGACGCGCTCTGGATGCGGCAGAAGGCCCCGGTGGCCGGGGATGGGCCGGGGAGGGTGGATCAGCCCCGATTCAAGGGGCTCGAGAGGCTCGGAAAATCGCTCTCTTTCGAGCGGCAGGGTCTCCGATTTTCGAAAAGATTCCGTATGGTATGAGACCGCCCGGGACGAGGCTGTGCGCCTCACCTCGATTTCGGTTCGCGACGTTCGACATGGGCGGCGAATCGAGGGCGGCTCGAAACGATTCTGAACCGATCTTGCAGTCGATCTTGGAAGTGGGAGCAAAGGCATGATGACGGAAGGCTTGCGGCTGATGGCCGTCGGCATGATCACGGTCTTCGCTTTCCTCACCCTCCTCGTGGGCATGATGAAAGCGTCGACCGTCTTCTTCGAGACGTTCGCCGACCGATTCCCCGAGGACGAGCCGGACGAGCCGGCTGCGAGGCGATCGAACCGGGACGCCGAGGTCGCGCTGGCGATCGCAATTGCCGAGGCCCATCGAAGAGGGCAGAGAGTCTAAGATGACGAAAAAGCTCGTAAACGTGATGAACACGTCCTTTCGGGACGGTTTCCAGTCGGTCTTCGGCGCGCGCGTCAAGACGTCGGACTTCCTGCCTGCGGTCGAGGCCTCGGTGGAAGCCGGCTTCACGCATTTCGAGGCGGGTGGCGGAGCGCGATATCAGTCGCTCTACCTCTACTGCCAGGAAGACGCCTTCGACATGATGGATGCGTTCCGGTCGACCGCTGGACCGAATGCCAACCTCCAGACACTCGCTCGTGGCGTGAATGTCGTCGGTCTCGATTCGCAGAGTTCCGACATCATCGACCTGCACGCCAAGCTCTTCAAGAAGCATGGCATCACGACGATCCGGAATTTCGACGCGCTGAACGACGTGCGCAACCTGTCGTATTCCGGGCGCTGTATCGCCGAAGCCGGTCTGAATCACGAAGTGACGATCACCCTGATGGAGCTGCCCCCGGGCTGCGAGGGCGCGCACACGCCTGACTTCTATATGCGCGTGCTCGAAGGCATCCTCGACGACGGGGTGCCCTTCGATTCGATCTGCTTCAAGGACGCGTCGGGAACAGCCGTCCCGTCGAAGGTCTACGAGACGATCAAGCTGGCGCGTCGCCGACTCGGGGACGACGTGCACATGCGATTGCATACGCACGAGACCGCGGGCGTGAGCGTGAGCGCCTATATGGCGGCGCTGGACGCCGGCGCGGACGGAATCGACCTCGCGATGGCGCCCTGTTCGGGCGGCACCAGCCAGCCCGACTTCATCGTCATGTGGCACGCGCTACGCGGGTCGGATTACGTGCTCGGCAACGACGAGGATCCGATCGACGTCGACAAGGTCGTCGAGGCCGAGGCCGTCTTCAAGGAAGGCATGAAGGACTACTTCATGCCGCCGGAAGCCACGACCGTCGAACCTTTGATCCCGTACTCGCCAATGCCGGGTGGTGCGCTCACGGCCAACACGCAGATGATGCGCGACGCCGGTACCCTCGATCAGTTCCCGGCTGTGATCGACGCGATGAGCGACGTGGTTCGGAAGGGCGGATTCGGCACTTCGGTGACTCCCGTCAGCCAGTTCTACTTCCAACAGGCCTACAACAACGTCGTCCTCGGGCCCTGGAAGCGAATCGCGGACGGCTACGGAAAGATGGTCCTCGGATATTTCGGGAAGACGCCCGCCGAGCCCGACGCCGACATCGTGGCCCTCGCGTCCGAACAGCTCGGGCTGGAGCCGACGACTCGCAATCCGCGCGAGATGAACGACGAGGATCCGAACAAGGGCATCGAGCCCGCCAAGGCCCTGTTGCGCGAGAAGAACATCGAGATCACGGACGAAACGATCTTCATCGCCTCGGCCCTGAAGGACAAGGGCATCGCCTTCCTCGAGGGAGAACGACCCGACGGCGTGCGCAAGGTCGACGCTTCGGCGGCGGCTGCGGAGTCGGCCGGCAGCGGATCGAATGCCTACACAGTCGAGATCAACGACCGTCGCTACGACGTCTCTTTCGACGGCGGCAAGGCGCGTGTCGACGGCAAGGCCTACGCCTACGCGATCAGCGAGGGTGGCGCTTCGACGGCATCCGCACCTTCCAAGGCGAGTGGGGATGGCGAGATGGTCTGCGCCGAGTTGGCGGGGCAGGTGCTGCGCATCGTGTCGGGGGAGGGTGACTCCGTCTCCGAGGGCGATGTGCTGCTGGTCCTCGAGGCGCTGAAGATGGAGATCGAGATCAAGGCGCCTTGCTCCGGTGTCGTCGCCGCGATTCTCGTCTCGGGTGATCAGAAAGTCGCATCCGGCGACGAGCTCGTGGAGATCACCCCTTGAGCATGGTCCTCGAACTCTGGCAGGCGACCGGACTCGCGAACTTCACGGTCGGTCAAGCGGCGATGTTTCCCGTCTGCCTGTTGCTCCTCTATCTGGGGATCAAGCGGGGCTTCGAACCGCTCCTGTTGATTCCGATCGGCTTTGGCGGCCTGCTCGCCAATATCCCGGTCGCGGACATCGCGGGCCCGACCGGCTTCCTCGGCATCATCTATGACGCCGGCATCAGTAACGGCCTCTTTCCGCTGCTGATCTTTCTCGGTGTCGGTGCGATGACCGATTTCGGACCGCTCCTTGCGCATCCGAAGACTGCGCTGCTCGGTGCGGCGGCGCAGTTCGGCATCTTTACGACGCTGATTGGCGCGCTCGCCCTCAGCGACGCCTTCGAGTTCATCGACTTCGATCTCGGCGACGCTGCCGCGATCGGCATCATCGGCGGAGCCGACGGTCCGACGGCGATCTTCCTGGCCGGCCGTCTCGCGCCCGACCTGCTCGGCGCGATTGCGATCGCCGCCTATTCCTACATGGCGCTCGTGCCGATCATCCAGCCGCCGATCATGAATCTCCTCACGACCGAGGCAGAGCGGCAGATCAAGATGGTGCAGCTCCGGCCGGTGAAGAAGATCGAGCGGATTCTCTTCCCGCTCCTCGTCCTCGCTGCTTGCGTGATCCTGGTGCCCGATGCCACGCCGCTCGTCGGTGCGCTGATGTTCGGAAACCTGTTGAAGGAATGCGGCGCGGTCGATCGACTCGCGAGCGCCGCGCAGAACGAGTTGATCAACATCGTGACGATCCTGCTCGGCCTGGCCGTCGGGAGCAAGCTCGGTGCGGACAAGTTTCTGAGCATCGAGACTCTCGGCATCCTCGGCCTCGGACTCATCGCCTTCGCGATCGGGACCGCTTCGGGCGTGCTGCTGGCGAAGGTGATGAACTGGGTCAGTCGCGATCCCATCAACCCGCTGATCGGCGCGGCCGGGGTGAGCGCGGTGCCGATGGCGGCTCGCGTCGTCAACAAGGTCGGCCTCGAGAACAATCCGCAGAATTTCCTGCTGATGCATGCGATGGGGCCGAACGTCGCTGGCGTGTTGGGTTCCGCGGTCGCTGCCGGCGTGTTGCTGGCCCTGACGCGCTAGAGACGGCGCGAGAGGGCTCCTCGCTCGGCACACCCGTCCAGTTCGACGCCGGAACTCGAGCGCGGGCGCATCGCAACGCCCTGAAAACAGAGGGATTTGCTTGCCGCGGCCCGCGGGAGTGGCTACTTACCTGCCCGGGATCGTTCGACTTTCGCGCCACCCGGGACTCCGCGTCCCACCCGGGGCGAGCGGATCGAGCGGCCTGGCGGTGACAGCCCCCATTTCGAGTTTCGCGAAGACCCTGAACTGGCTCCAAACACACGGGCCGGCTTCGACGGGTCAGGAAACGATGCCAGGGCAAGCGCCGTGACCCGTTGGACCGAACCGGATCGAAGAGGATGGAATCGACGATGAACGAATTGATCGGACAGCTCACCATGGTGTCGCTCGGAGCCAGCGTGCTCGGCCTCGCCATCGCGATGTTCTTCTACTTCCGCGTGAAGGGCCTGCCCGAAGGCACCGACACCATGAACATGATCGCGCGGTACATCCGCGAAGGCGCCATGGCCTTCCTGATGCGGGAGTACAAAGTCCTCGCGGTCTATTCGATCGCGGTCTTCGCCTTCCTCTTCTTCGCCTTCCGCAGCGAAGGCACCGGACTCATCGCCGGCTCCTGCTTCCTTTTCGGCGCGTTCCTATCGCTCTTCTCCGGCTTCATCGGAATGAAGGCCGCGACCTACGCGAACGTCCGCACGACTCAGGCGGCGCGTGAGGGTTCGAAGGCGAACGCTCTCTTGACCGCACTCGACGGCGGCGCCGTCATGGGACTCTTCGTGGCCTCCACGGCGATCCTCGGTCTCGGCGGTCTCTACTACCTCTTCGCCGCTGATCCCCATCTCGCGACCGTGCTGCATAGCTTCGCGGTCGGCGCCTCGTCCATCGCGCTCTTCTCGCGCATCGGCGGCGGCATCTACACCAAGGCCGCCGACGTCGGCTCGGACATCGCGGGCAAGGTCGTCGAGGGCATTCCCGAGGACGATCCGCGAAACCCGGGCGGCATCGCCGACAACGTCGGCGACAACGTCGGCGACGTGGCCGGCATGGGCGCCGACATCTACGAGTCGCTCGTGGCAGCGATCGTCGCCGCCATGGCCATCGCGCTCACAGCGAAATCCGAGTACGTCATGGGCCTCTTCACGGAGATCGGAAGCGCCGAAGAAGCGCGCTTCCTGGCCGTTACCCTTCCGGTCTTCCTGTCTGGCGTCGGACTCGCCGTCTCGATCGTCTGCATCTTCATCGCTCGCATGCTGCGCAACAACGCGCCGGCGATGGTCCTTCGCGCCGCGCTGATCGTACCTTCGGTCATCATCTGCATCGCGGCCTTCGTGCTCATGCCGATGCTCGGCGTGGTTCAGGCGGTGACCTACGCGCTCGCGGCCGGGGCGATCGGCGGCGCGCTGATCGGACTGATCACCGAGTACTACACAGCCTGGGCCCCCATCGAGCGCATCGCCGACGCCTCCAAGACGGGCGCCGGTACGGGCATCATCTCGGGTCTCGCGGTCGGTATGGAGAGCACGGTCGTCTCGCTCTTCATCGTCGCCGTCGTCGGCTTCATCGCCAATGCAGTCATGCCCGAAGGCATGGGTCTCTACGGAATCGCCATGGGCGCCGTCGGTATGCTGGCCGGAACCGCGATCGTGATGACCGTCGACGCCTACGGTCCGATCTCGGACAACGCGGGCGGCATCAGCGAGATGAGTGGGCTCGGTTCCGAGGTTCGCGACATCACGGATGAACTCGATTCGGTGGGCAACACGACTGCCGCGATCGGTAAGGGCTTTGCGATCGGTTCGGCGACGCTGACCGTTCTGGCGCTCTTCTCGGCCTTCATCCTCGAGGTCAATCACGTGCGTATCGAGGCGGGCCTCGAGGCCCTGGTCCTCAAGCTAGACGAGGCGCCAATCCTGATCGGCCTGCTCATCGGCGCGTGTCTTCCCTATGCGGTCGGCGCTTCGACGATGATCGCGGTCGGCAAGGCCGCCCAGGCGATCATCGAGGAGATCAAGCGCCAGTTCGACGAGATCCCCGGACTGCGTGAAGGCAAGGCCGAGCCCGAGGGCGCGGCGATCGTCGACATCGCGACCCTCGCGGCGCTCCGCCAGATGGTGCTGCCCGGCAGTGTCGCCATCCTGGCACCGGTTGGCGTGGGCTTCCTGCTCGGGCCGGCTTCGTTGGCGGGCATGCTCGCCGGTGCGACGGCCGTCGGTGCTTCGCTCTCGCTCTTCATGGCGAACGCCGGTGGTGCCTGGGACAACGCCAAGAAGTTCATCGAAGCGGGCGGCCTCGAAGGTCATCCGAAGGGCTCCGAAGCGCACAAAGCGGCCGTCATCGGTGACACCGTCGGCGACCCCTTCAAGGACACCTCCGGTCCCGGCGTCGCAATTCTCATCAAGGTCATGAGCGTCGTGAGCCTGTTGATCGCACCGCTGATCGCGACCCTCTGAGCCGCTGATCCGGTCCTCGCTGGCGACCCGGAACATGCGCGCACGATGAGAATCCGACGACGCAGCCTACGTAAACTGCTGATCGCAGTGGGCTGTGTCGTTGGGATCGTCGCCTGGCCCGCTGCGGCCGTCGGCGGCGTCTTCATTCTTCTCGGATGCGAGCTGCATCTCTGGTCGAAGGGCTGTCTCGAACAGAACCTTCGCCTGACGACCGCGGGCCCGTATCGCTGGTCCCGCAATCCATTCTACCTAGCGAACCTGTCGATCGATCTCGGGCTCTGCTTCGTGATCGGACGCTGGTGGGTCGCCCTCGTCTTCCTGCCGATCTGGTTCCTCTCCTATCGCGAGACCATCGCGCGGGAGGAAGCGAGGCTGGCAGAGATCTTCCCCGATTCCTTTCCCGCTTATCTACAGGCCGTGCCCGCCTTGATTCCGACCGGGCGGGGCTTGTCGGCCGATCGCTCGGCGGGCGAATTCAGCTGGGCGAATCCCGCGCTCGCACGCGGCAGCGAGTATGCGCGACTGCTCGGAGTCGGTCTCTCGGCGTTGGCCATCTGGGCCGCGGAGTCCGTTCGCCTTGCGCCATGGTCGATGTTCGAAGACGACTCCGCGTTGGCCCTCGCGCTCGTCGTTTTCCTCGGGGCCGGTTGGATCGTGAAGCTCGCGCTCGCGGAAGCGTTCCGGCGACCGCAGACGGCGCTGCTTCCGCTCTCGGCGCGTCCTCTCTCGCTATTCGCGATCGGTGGCGTGCTGATCCTGGCGGCCCTCTCGATCGGAGAGGTCTGGGCAGCGGCGCTGCCAGGCATGTGGATCGTGCTCGCGGCCCTCGATCGGTTCGCAGCGCTGCGCGCCGCGCGCGAGGGCGCCGTCGAGCGGAGGCTCTGGCGCTACTTCCCAGCGATTGCTGCGGGGACGACCACGGCATGCCTCGCGCTCCTCGGACTCGAGCGTCTCTTCGTCGACTAACGCCTCGAGTGCTTCGACCGGCGGGCTGCGAGCGGGCCACCGAGATCGAGGAGCCAATGGGACTGGTCGCCCGGACGCGCGCTGCCGTCTAGGCGCGCGCCGCCGCCTGCCGTCCCGCAAGCCTTCCGAAGAACGTGACATCGCCTACCGACAGGCCGCTCGCGTACCCCTCGGCTCGGCGCGGCAGGCCGCATGTCGTTCGCCCCGCGGCATAGAGCCCCGGAACGCTCTCGCCGTCCAGACGCAGAACCTCGCCCGTCGGACGCGTCGACAGACCGCCCAGCGTGAACGCGACATAGTTGCCATGTCGTCCGGGCGTGATGTCCACCGCTGCAAAGGTCTTCTCGATCGGCTCCAGCCAATCGGACGATTTATGGAATAGGGGGTCTTCGCCTCGCGCCGCGTTCTCGTTGTACGCGCGCAGCGTATGCGAGAGATTCTCGACGGGGAGGCCAGCGTCCTCGGCCAGCTCCTCGATCGTGTCGCCGGTCCCGACGATCTCGCCGCCGAGCATGTTCGGCTGTTTCCAGCGCTTCTCGCCGATGATGAGATAGATGCCCTCGCCGACTTGTCTCTGTGCGTGAGCGGCGACTCGCGCGTGGTAGACGTCCTCGTTGATGAAGCGCTGGCCCTGCGCATTCACGAGGATGCCGTAGGTATGCACCGAGGGCGGATAGAAGGGGATCGTCAGGAAGCACTGGTTCATATGCAGGAGCGCGCCACCGGCCCCGAAGCCCATGCGGATGCCCGCGCCGTCGTCGAAGGGGTTGCCGATCGGATGAGCGATCCGCGCGGTCTCCGGTGCGAAGTGTTCGAGCATTGTCTTGTTCATGACGAAGCCGCCCGCGCAGAGGACGACGCCACGGCGGGCACGCACGAGCTTCTCGTCCCCGTCGATTCGCACCACGAGACCGTGGACCTCGCCCGCGTCGTTCGTGACGAGCGTGAGTGCTCGGGCGTCATATTCGACGCGGATGCCGCGGGTTTCGACCTGGCGCGTCAGGATCTGTGTGAAGAGCGGGCCGCCATTGTCGCCCTCGACCTGCAGGTTGTGTCCGCGCGGGATGGGCGTCGCGATGTCGCGGAAGGGCCAGGCCTTCTCGTTTCCGGTGTACAGGAGCCCATCGTCGCTGAGCGCCACGATCGCGCGCGCCTTCAGTTCGGAGTCCTTGTACGGGACCCCGAGGTCGACCAGCCACTGGAAATGGTCGAGGCTGCCCTCGCAATAGAGGCGGATGCGCTCTTCGTCGGCGAGTTCGCCCTGGGCGGCCATCAGGTAGTCGAACATGTTCTTGGTCGAGTCGTCGTAGCCGCAGGCGCGCTGGACGCGCGTGCCCCCGCTTCCGCCCATATAGATCTCAGCGCTCGACAAGGCGGTCGATCCGCCGCTCGCGCTCGCGACCTCGAACACGATCACTTCGGCGCCCGCGTCGGCGGCTTCGATCGCGGCGCAGCTGCCCGCGCCTCCGAAGCCGACGATGGCGACGTCGGTCTCGAAATCCCATTCGGGGACGTCTTCGAGGCGACGCGGATGCGTCGGGCTGGTCTTCGGCAAGGTCGGTCTCCGGGTTTCGTCGAGTCTGGACCGCCCAGCATAGGCGAGTCGCCGGCGTGCGCGCGGGCAGAGTGCCAATCGATGGGACATCCTCTGGGAGCGGAAGTGCGACGAGCGAAAGGGAGTAGGAAGCGAGTGTCGAAACCCGGTACGCCGAAGCCCGAAGGACTCGATCCGGAGATGCTCCTCGAGATCGCGCGCATGCGAATGCCCTTCGGTCGCTACGAGGGGCGACGTCTCATCGACCTGCCCGAGCGCTACGTCGTCTGGTTCCGGGAGAAGGGTTATCCGCGTGGGAGGCTCGGGGTGCTGCTCGCGACCCTCTATGAGATCAAGGCGAACGGACTCGAGCCGCTGCTCGCCTCGCTTCGTGATCCGAGCGATCCGGGCTATCGCGATTCGGACCCGAGGAATTTTCGCGAGGGTGATCGCTGAGGTCGGTCAGCCGCCGGCCCAGGCTCGTGCGCGAGGGATCAGTCCGTCATCCATGAGGCAGGTATGCAGGCGTGCTCGACGAAGGTCTCGAGGAGTGTCTGCAGGATGCCGGGTTCGTGCCAGGCACGATCGAGCACGTAGGCCTGGATCGCAGCGGAATCCTCGGCGCTGACGGCGTCCGCGAAGCTCGGCATGCCCTTGTGCGTGCGGATGCCGCCGCGAACGATCGCGTCCCATTCTGCGTGCGTCTTTTCGGAACTGGTTCGCAGGTCGGGATAGAGCCCGCTCGATTCGAGGCCCATGCCGTGGCAGGCGAAGCACGTCTCCGCGTAGACCTTTCGACCCCGCGCGATCGTCTCCGGCGGTACGTCGGGTCGGGGTCGTGAAACCGATCGCTTCGGGCGGAGTTCGACCGGCGGCATGGGCGCCTTCCCGTCGAGTTTGTAAGCGAGCACGCGTCCCGCGTTGTCGTGTTCGAATTTCGACTGGTGGTTGCCCTGGCTTCCGCCGACGCCGGCGAGGACGGCGACGTATTGCTCGCCGTCGATGCGGTAGCTGATCGGGGGTGCCATCACGTCGATGCCGATCTGGCTCGTCCAGAGGCGTCCACCGCGCGCGGCGTCGAAGGCGGCGAAGCGACCCTGGCCGATTCCCTGGAACACGAGGTCGCCCGCGGTGGCGAGCGTTCCGCCCGGTACGCCCGAGTCGTGCAGGACTTCCCAGGCCTTCTCTTCGCGGATCGGGTCCCAGGCGATCAGTCGAGTGAGGCCGCAAGAAGCGTAGCGGGCGGCGGCATAGTCCTCGGTGAGCGCTTGCAGACGCGCGAAGTCCTCGCCCGTGTTCCAGAGACCCGGACGGAATCGAAACGATGAGTTCGTCATGTAGATGTATCCCGATTCGCTCGCCGGGATGTAGACCAGGCCTCGACCCGGGTGAAAGCTCATCGGATGCCAGTTGTGTGCGCCGGGCGGCGAGGGTGCGACGAAGGCGTCGTGCTTCGACCAATGCGCTTCCTCGCGTTCGACGGGGCGACCGGTTTCGAGATCGACGTGCGTCGCCCAGCTCGCGTGCACGAATTTCTCCGCCGACAGGAGTTCTCCGCTCTCGCGGTCGAGCACGTAGAAGAAGCCGTTCTTCGGCGCCTGCATCAGCACCTTGCGCGCGGCGCCCTTCCACTCGAGATCGGCGAGGATCATGTGTTGGGTCGCTGTGTAGTCCCATTGCTCACCGGGGGTCGTCTGGTAGTACCAGACGAGTTCGCCGGTGTCGGGTCGCAGCGCGAGGATGGAAGAGAGATAGAGGTTGTCCCCACCGCCGGGGCTGCGGATTTCGCGATCGTAGACACTCGAGTTTCCGGTGCCGACGTAGAGCAGGTCGAGTTCGGGATCGAAGGCCATCGAGTCCCACGCGGTTCCGCCGAGGCCCGACTCCCAGAGAGAATCCTTCGGCCAGGTCTTCGCGGCGGCGGCGAGTTCGGCATGTTCGTGGGGGCCGTCCTTGCTCCCGGGCACGGTGTAGAAGCGCCACGCGAGCTCACCGGATTCGACGTGATAGGCGGAGAAATGGCCGCGCACGCCGAGGTCGGCGCCGCCGTTGCCGATCACGACGAGATCCTTCACGACACGCGGTGCCCCTGTGATCGTGTAGGGGCGTCCCACGTCCACGGTCTGCACCGACCAGACGGGGCGGCCCGTCTTCGCGTCGAGCGCGATCAGTCTTCCGTCGATGGTGCCGACGAAGACCCGCCCCTTGTCGAACGCGGCGCCGCGATTCACGACGTCGCAACAGGCGTGTCGCGCTTTCCAGCGCGGGACCTCGGGGTCGTATCGCCAGAGTTCGCGCCCGGTCCTGGCGTCGAGCGCAAAGACCACGCTCCAGGACGCGGTCGCGTAGAAGACGCCGTCGATCATGAGCGGCGTCGCTTCGAGCCCGCGATTCGAGCCCGTCGCATACGACCAGGCGAGCCCGAGGCGCGAGACCGACTCGCGATCGATCTCTTCGAGGGGACTGAAGCGTTCTTCGTGGGGCGTGAGGCCGTGCAGAGGCCACTCGACGTCCGGCGCGCGATCGGCTTCGGCCGCGGTCTCGACCGGCGCTTCGGCGCGGACGATTTGGTCCGCCGAAGCGGGGATCGCGATTTCGAGAGCGAGTCCCAGCCCGAGAAGGGCGTGCCGGAGCGCTCTGCGGTTGGCGGGGCCGCTTCGAGATTCGATGCGCATGCGCTCCTCGCGTCCTGGGAATTCGAGGGGGAAGATGCGAACGTCTCGACAGGAGGATCTTCGACCGTGACCGCACCGCTCGCCGGAATCAAAGTAGTCGAAATCGCGAGCTTCGTCGCCGTGCCTGCGGCGGGCGCGCTGCTCGCGGACATGGGTGCCGACGTGATCAAGGTCGAAGTGCCGTGGGGCGAAGTCTACCGACATGCAAAGCCGCGCATGGCCGGTTTCGACAGCGAGTTCAGCGGCGGCCCCCCGTTCCAGATGGACAATCGGGGGAAGCGATCCCTCGCCCTCGATCTCGCCTTGCCCC
>Ga0315338_1002826_pt1 | contig 16267 bp, 13 predicted proteins | sample ASW8metaG_FD_204518 | JGI IMG/M metagenome (GOLD analysis project Ga0315338, IMG submission 204518) | Ammonia-oxidizing marine archaeal communities from Monterey Bay, California, United States - ASW #8 | ecosystem: Environmental > Aquatic > Marine > Coastal | place: USA: California | collected... | reverse complement strand
TGTGTTTCGGGAGATCGTCGATAGTGACCGGTTCGGCGCTCAGTGCCACTTTAAGGTCCGTAAGCATCATCGGCAGGTGTTTGATGAGGTGACGCTCTAGTGTTATCGCGGATTCGGGATTGCTCGAGGCACTCTTTAGGGACCCGGCGATGCTCCGAGCGACCCTTGCGAAGGGGCTGCCGTTCGTTTTGCCGGCGTATTTGACAAGGAATTTCCGGAATGCCAATACCTCGACTTTCCGTTCTGCCGGCGTCAGTTCGGTTCGGGTCGCGGGCGTTTCTAGAGCCGGCACGAGGAAAATTGCGAGGTCTTCGATGATTTCCAGTTTCGCCTGCTGATCGTCCGGGATCAGGTTGTCGATTGTGACCACGTTGCCAATTTCCGGCAGCGCGCTAAGCCGCTTGGCTTCCGATTTCGCAGTGGCGCGATCTTTCACCAGCAAGTCGATTGCGTAGACACCGTTCCGGCTGTCCTTTGCGAGATCGTGAAATGCGATCACCGATTCGGTCGTTGGGTCCTTGAGGTTCATCGGGTTGAAATCGAAACGCACCTGCAGCGCAATTGCAGCGCCGATCGCACCAACGGCGATAGCGGTCAGGACGATAAACGTGCCCGGGCGTTCGCGGTCGGGCTGGGTTTTTGTTTCCTGGAGCGCTGGTGTCGGAAAGAGTTTCAGCAACGCTGGCAGCAAGGTCAGATTCAGGAACAGAGCGACCAGCATCCCGCCGGCGGAGATGACACCAAGTTCCGCAAGACCTCTGTATTCAGTCGGCAGGAACGCAAGAAAGCCGAGTGCGGCGCAGAGCGCGCCGATGGTTAGCGAACCGCCGACATCGGCTGCGGCGATCCCGAGTGCGCTGGACCTATTTTTCGTTTCACCCAGGGCTTCGCGATAGCGCAGACAAAAATGGATACTGAAGTCGATTCCGAGCCCGACGAACAGGACGGCGAAGGCGACCGAAATCAGGTTCAGGTGGCCAATGGAAAGCGCCGCGAACGCCGCGGTCCAGATCAGGCCGGTTACGAGCGTCAACAGCGCCGGCAGGATGAGCCATAAGGATCGCAGTCCGGCGATCAGCAGTACCGTAACAAGCAGCAAGGAGACCAAACCCGCCGTCTTGCCGCCGACCGCGGCGCTCTCGAGCTCTTCCTGATCCAATGCGACTGAACCGGTTAGGCGCACGACGAAGCGGCGATTAGATTCCTCGGCAAGCAACGCCGATACGAACGGCGTATGACTGCCTTGAATAGGCTCCAGCGCGCTGGCAATGCGCCCGATTTCCTCTAACGCATTTGCGCCTGGCGACAAGGAAGTATTATCTACAGCCGCCTTCACCAAAACTATCTGGCGGTGGCTTCCGCCTGGCGCGATGAGTTCGCGCCAGGACAGGCTGTATTGCTGCCCAAGCACCACGAACCTGAACTCGTTATCGATCGTGTTCAGTAACGTCTCCAGTGCTTCGTCTTGTCTGCCCTCCTTAAGGGCCAATGTCAGAACGTCGAATAACCCCGCCAGGTTTGGCTGCCGCGCGAGTGTGGCGAGTAGTGGTTCCGCCTGAGCCAGCCGATCGCCGAGTTCCGAGAGTTCGTCAGGACTTCGGTACAACAATCCATTTCGCCTGAAAAAAGGATCGCCGCCGGGCCATTCGACTCGCGCAAAAACCGCTTCGTTGCTCTGCATACCGGATACCAGATGCTGCGCTGCCGCCTCAGCCTCTTCCGGCGTGGGCGCATCGATGACGACAACGATCAAATCCTTGAACTGGGGGAACGCCTTGTCAAATTCGATAGCATTTCTGCGGAACGGGGTGTCCGCCGAAAACATGTCCGAGGTGCTGGTATTGATCGCCAGGTTCGACGCGGTGTAGGCGGCGGCCAGAACCGTCAGTACGATCAGCAGAGCGACAACAGGTATCGCAAACCGTTGCACGGCGCCTGTCCACGTCGCCAAGGCGCGGCGGCCGGGCCCTGAAAATGTTTCGTTATCCACCATTGTTGCCTGGACGTCGCGTCCACATCTTCGTTACAGCCGCGTCACGCCAATTTGGTATAATCGGGGTCACATAGGCTCTTCGACTGCGGTTTATATAGGGATTGCGGGCGCGTGACAGCGCGGACGCGTTCAGTGGAGGAAAAATGTTCCGGTATGTGCGCCTGACCCTGCTTGCAATTTGTCTGACGGTGGCGGGTCTTTCTTCGTCCCATGCGGCGTCGCCGCGCGAGCAAATCGAAACGCTCAACGCCACATTGCTCGATGTCATGCAGAACGCGGATAGTCTCGGATATTCCGGCCGTTACGAGAAATTGCAGCCGGTAATGACGCGGCTGTACGATTTTGAGCTGATGTCGCGGATCGCCGCGGGCGCCTACTGGAAGAAATTCGACGACGCCAAGAAAGCGCAGCTGACCGACGCCTTTTCCCGTATGAGCGTCGCCACCTATGCCGCGCGCTTCGACGGCTATTCCGGCGAAACGTTCGAAATCGTCTCGTCAAAAAATTCGGTGCGTGGCACGGTGCTGGTAAAGACGCGGTTGATCAAATCGGACGGCACGCCTGTCGCGCTCAATTATCTGACCAAGCCGCGGGATGGGGAGTGGCGTATTATCGATGTGTTCCTCGATGCGCGGTTCAGCGAACTGGCGCGGTTGCGGGCGGACTATAACGCGGTGATCAGGCGACAGGGCTTCGACAAGCTGATTGCGACGATCGAAGCGAAAATCGCGGGCATGCAGCAATAGTAAGCGCGTTGCGCGCTATTTGGAGGGTATATCGCTGTAGATATCGGTGATCGGTTCCGCGACGCCGTTGCGGATCTCGAACTGGCGATTCTGCGAGAAGACGCTGCGGATCGATGCGTAGTAATCGATCGAGGTCTTCTCCAACGCCTCGCTGACATCCAGGAAACGCGCCCGTTGATCGAGCCCCTCGACGCCGGCGCGGGCGAAGGCCGCCTTGTCTTCCAGGGCGTATTCCAGCGGGTCGAAGAACCGGTCGACGACTTTGCCCAACGCGTCCCGAATATTGGATGGGCCGAAGAAGGGCAGCATTAAATAGGGCCCGCCGCCGACGCCATAGGTCGCCGCGGTTTGGCCAAAATCCTCGCTATGGCGCGGTACGCCGAGATCTGTCGCAACATCGGCGATCCCGCCGAATCCGAGAACCGTGTTGACCATAAAGCGGGCGATCGTGGCCTGCGCGCGATCCGGCTCGCCTTGCAGCACGTCGTTCGCCAGCGTGACCGGAGTTTTCAAATTGTTGATGACGTTCGTCACCACGACGCGACCGCCTTCCGGCACGATCATGATGTACAGCCGAGCGGCCGGTTTGAGGAGAAGTTCGTCGATCGCCTGATTGAACACGAAAATACCGCGATTCATAGACTCCAGCGGATCGTAGTACGGTGATTCCGGGTCGTTCTCGTCATTGTCCGCGTGGGAAGGGGCGACGATCGCGCAAGCCAGGACAAGCGCGGCGAAAACACGCACGCACCAAACTGTCCAACCGTTTGAATGGATCGACTTCAAATCATTGCTCCCTGCAGCGCGGGATAATGAATAAACGCGGGCCATCTGTCCATCCCGAAGGCAATGAGTGTATGGCGGTGTCTCCGGTGGGAGGACCTTGATCTTGGTTACAAATGGTTGCTGAATTATTACCTTAGGAGCTGCGATATCGAACCGGCGAATTATCGGAGCAGACGTTGGGAACGCGAAAACGCCTGTTGTGCTGGAATATCCGCCACGGCGGCGGCAAGCGCATTGGGCGCATCCACGCGGCGATCGCATCGCATCATGCCGGGATCGTGGTTCTGACGGAGTTTCGCGAAAATCCACCGGGTGCGTTTCTGCGCAACGCCCTAGCGAGGGATGGGTTGATCCATCAAGTGACGAGCCAACCCCCGGAGCGTGCAAACGGCGTCCTGATCGCCGCGCGCGAACCTTTCGAGATACGCGAAGAATCCGAAGATGTCCCCCCGGACCGGCATCGTTGGGTGACCGCGCAGTTCGCGGATTTCGGCGTAACTGGAACCTATTTTCCGTCTCTGCATGAAAAGGTGCCGCACCTGGACTACATGTTGCGCCGTGCGGCGCGTCTGTCCGGTGCGCGGCATCTGTTTACAGGCGACTTCAACACCGGGAAAAACCATATCGACGAAGCGGGCACAGTGTTTCATTACGGCCATTATTTCGACCATATGGCCGAAGCGGGCTGGCACGAAGCATGGCGCCGCCTGCATCCGCGCGGCCGGCAATATAGCTGGTACAGTCACAAACGGAACGGCTTCCGGATCGATCACGCGTTCTTGTCGCCGCGCCTGCAGCCTGCCCTGCGTGCCGCGCGTTACAGCCACCGGTATCGGAAAGACGGCACGAGCGATCACGCCGCGTTGCTGGTCGAGTTCGAAATCTAACGTTGGGTCTAGTCGACCGCACCTGTAACCCAGTCGTCGATCAGGCGACGCGAAATCGATTCCGAACGCGACAGTTTCAGGCCTGTTTCGGCAGCGTTGGCGATTTCGGCGCGGTCGAACCAGCGCGCCTCGGAGAGCTCCGCTTCCTCGATCTCGATATCGGTGCTGAGCGCTTCCGCGTGGAAGCCAAGCATGATGTTTCCTGGAAACGGCCAAGGTTGCGAGGAGTGGTACCGCACGCGGCTGACTTGGATGCCGACCTCTTCTTGGACCTCCCGCGCGACCGCTTCCTCCAGGCTCTCGCCCGGCTCCACGAAGCCGGCGAGAGTCGAATACATTGGCCGGGGATTGCGCCGGTTATGCGCCAGGACGCAACGGTCGCCTTGATGAACCAGCATGATGACGGCGGGATCGGTACGCGGAAAATGCGAGACCTTGCAGTCTTGGTTGACGCAGACCCGGACGTGCCCGGCATCCGTCGTTTGTGTTGCGCTGCCGCAGCGGGCGCAGAACGGGTTGCGGTCGTGCCAATGGATAAGACCCTTGGCATAAGAAAGCAGTGCACCCTCGGCCTGACCCAGCCCGCCGCCGACGTCGCGCAGCCCGACGAACGTGCCGTGCGGGACGGACGCGTCCGGTTCGTCGAGATGTGACAAATCAACCGCGAAGTACGGAGTCCCGTCCTTTTCGCCAAGTAGGATCAGGGATGTCGCTTCGTTCGCCAGGTCGGAGGCGGCAGCTACCGATAGCCAGGCAATCTCCGGTGTCTCATCGCCTTGATCCAGGAATGAGATGAAGTTCTTTTCACGCCACAGCGGCAGCACCCGCGCGCGCGGCGATGCGAGTTGGTCTTCGATCCAGGACGAATCCCGGCGCAGCGGGCTAACGCGGTCGATGTCGGCGCCGGCGTAGAAGTTAATTCTGTTCATTTGCGGCTCAACTCCTGTCCCGGATACGTTGTTGTTCGGCATCCTTGAAGCCTACGACGATATCGCTGCCGAGATCGAATACCGGACGCTTGATCAGCGTCGGGCTGGCTTGCATCAAAGACTCGGCCTTCGCTTCGTCGACACCCTCCTTCTCGGCGTCCGGCAGATTTCGCCATGTCGTGCCGCGCCGGTTCAACAGCGTTTCCCATCCGGCCGCGGAGACCCAGCGCCGCAGATCTTCCGCAACCAGTCCATAGGCGCGGAAATCGTGGAAACGGTGTTCGATGCCCTCCGCAAGCAGCCATTTCAACGCCTTGCGGCAGGTATCGCAATTCTTGATGCCGTAAATCGTGATCATGGAGCCCGCTCAGTTCGAAGTTCGGGGCATGCGTACCAGCAGGACCAAGGGCAGGGCAAGGGCGCTGGCGAAGGTGAACGCGCCGAACGCGTTCAGGAAACCGATCATGTCGGCCTGCCTGTCGAGTTCGATGCTGATCGCCGCGAGGCCGCTCAACCCGCTGATGTCGAACGAGGCGTTATTTTCCGGAAAGCCGAGCAATTCATTGAACGGCGAGATGAATTCGGTCATGCGGGCGTAGTTGATGCCGGAGGTGCGAACCAAAATCGTCACGCTGAGCGAGATGAAGATACTGCTGCCCACATTGCGTAACAGGTGGAAGACCGACATGGTTTCGGCCAGTTTGCTGCTGTCCATCGTGGCAAAGGTCGCGATGGTCAGCGGCACCCACAGGATGCCGACGGCGAATCCCTGGACGGCGCTGGTCAGGCCGATATCGAAACTTGTCACGTTCATATCGAAGGTCATCATGTGCCAGCCGGACCAGACCAGCATGCCGAAGCCGGCCGTCATGCCGATACGCGGATCGAGCTTGCCGACCCAGACGGCGAGAAAAAAGCCGACCAATGCGCCGGCGCCGCGAGCGCTCAACAACATGCCGATGACGGATTCCGGATAGCCCGCGATGCCCTTCAGCATGGGCGGCAGCATGACCATCGGCGTGAAGTTGAGCATGCCGTATATCAACACGATCAGAAGCCCAATGGCGTAATTTCGGTTCTTCAAAATTTTAAAATCGAGGAGTGGCGCCCGGCTGGTCAGGCTATGCACGATAAAGACGTAAAACGCGAAACAGCCAAGCGCGGCTTCGACGATGATCTCCGGCGATTCGAACCAGTCGAGCCGCTCCCCGCGGTCGAGCAGAAGTTGCAGGCAGGTTATGGCGAAGGACAGGGCGAGAAATCCGGTCCAGTCGAACCGAGTCCCGTATTCGCGGCCGCCGTCGCGCAGGAAAATCCACAAGCCGGCGAAACCTACGATGCCGAACGGGACGATCATGTAGAACGCCCAGCGCCAGTTGAAAACTTCGCTCAAGTAACCGCCAAAAACAGGTCCGATGATCGGTCCGACAACGACACCCATTCCGAATATAGACATGACGAGGCCGTGCTGGCGGCGCTCGAAAGTGTCCAGGAGAACCGCCTGCGACAACGGTACGAGCGGTGCGCCGAAACCGCCCTGCAAAACACGGTAGATTACCAGGGTCTCGAGCGACTCGGCCTGTCCGCACAGGACTGTCGCGACGCAAAAGCCAAAAACGCCCGTCAGCATAACGTTGCGCCAGCCGAATCGGCTTGTCAGCCAGCCGGTGATCGGCGTGACGACCGCCGTCGCTAGGATGTTAAAGGTCATGACCCAGCTGATTTGATCGGGTGTCGCCGACAGGGTTCCCTGCATCTGCGGCAGGACGACACTGACGATCAGCACCGTCATGCTGTAGATCGTCGTCGCCATCGTCACCGAGACGAGAAGCATCCATTTTCGAAATTCGCTGGGCGTTTCGATAGTCTGATCTATCGCTGTCATTGACCCAGTGCGGGAAGGCGGCAATCGCGCGTTCGCGCGACCAGCGCGCGTGATTTCACCTTGACGCTGGCTGCGCGCTTTTCAGTCAAAAAATTGACGTGACGGTGCACCCGCGACCGGTGAAACGATCAATCGATTTCCCAGGTGTGACCGCTGCGCAGCAAATCGTTGATATCGGCCTTCGGCGCTGCGTTTTTCGCGGCTTCGGACTGGTTGCGCAGGCTCTCGACATAGCTGGGACCGGGATTGCAGTAAAGGACGCCGATCGCAACCGGGAAGGTTGGCGCCTCCATCGCCGCAAGCATTGATGCCAAGGTCCGGTTGGTCTCGTCATGGACCAGGACATCGTCCATCGAGATCCCGCTTTCACCGATGGTGACGACTTCCAGCTCCATGGTGCCGGGTTTCAGCCGCAGCCCCTTGTTCTGTTCAGCGCCGAAGATCAACGGTTCGCCATGGATAACATCGATCTGCTGATCCGACGCGACGTCGCGGCCGGTGAAGTGATTGAAAATGCCGTCGTTGTAGACGATGCAATTCTGGAAGATTTCCACGAAGGACGCGCCGGGATTCTCATGCGCACGCTTCAGCACGGGCGGCATATGCTTCTGCAGCGTGTCGATCGACCGGGCGACGAAACGGCCGCCGGCTCCAAGCGCGAACGAGGCAGCGGAAACGGGATTGTCGACCGATCCCTGCGGCGTCGACGGCGAGCGCGTGCCCGGTCGCGAGGTCGGCGAATATTGCCCTTTCGTCAACCCGTAGATCTCGTTATTGAACAGCAGAAACTGCATGTCCACGTTCCGCCGCAGCAGGTGGAGCAGATGGTTTCCGCCGATCGAGAGCGCGTCGCCGTCGCCGGAAATGACCCAGATGTCGAGTTCCGGATTGGCGACCTTCAGGCCGGTCGCGATCGAGGGCGCGCGGCCATGGATCGTATGGAAACCATATGTCTCCATGTAATAGGGAAAACGCGCCGCGCAGCCGATGCCGGAGATGAACACCGTATTGTGGCGTTCGACGCCGAGGTCGGCGAGTGTCGAGCGAACCGATTTCAGAATGGCGTAATCGCCGCAGCCGGGGCACCAGCGGACTTCCTGGTCCGTGGTAAAGTCTTTCGCCGTGAGTTTTTCGGGCGGCGTTGCAATATTCATCTCAGCTCTCCAAACGCGCGCGGATCGCGGCTTCGATTTCGGCGATTTTGAATGGCTGCCCATTCACCTTGTTCAGGCCTTCCGCCGGCACGAGGTATTCGCTTCGCAGCACCGTCACCAATTGACCGGTATTCATTTCCGGCACCAGGACCTTGTCGAATCCCTGCAGCAGGTCGCCCAGATTGCGCGGCAGCGGGTTGATGTAGCGCAGATGGATGTGCGAGACGTCTTCGCCATCGGCCCGCACGACGGACACGGCGCGGCTGATCGGACCGTAAGTCGATCCCCAGCCCACGACAGCCACCCTTCCGCTTTCGCTACCTTGATCGACGTTCTGCAGCGGGATGTCGTTTGCGACGCCGGCGATTTTCGCGGCACGAATGTCGGTCATCTTCTGGTGGTTTTCCGGATCGTACGAGATGTGCCCCGTGTCGCCGCTCTTCTCGATGCCGCCGACCCTGTGTTCTAGGCCCGGCGTGCCCGGCTTGACCCAAACCCGGCCGAGCGACTCGGCGTCGCGCAGATAGGGGTGGAACCCTTCCGGGTCGTCACGGAACTGTGCCGGGAATGCCTCATACTCGTCGAAATCCGGGATCAGCCAGGGCTCCGACGCGTTGGCGATATAGCCGTCCGTCAACAGGATCACCGGGGTCATGTATTTGGTCGCCAGTCGTACGGACTCTATCGCGACATCGAAACAGTCGCCGGGAGACCGCGAGGCTAGAACGATGAGCGGGCTGTCCGCATTGCGGCCGTACACCGCCTGGTAAAGGTCGGATTGTTCGGTCTTCGTGGGCATCCCGGTCGACGGCCCGGCGCGTTGCGAGTTTACGATGACGAGCGGCAGTTCGATGCTGATTGCCAGCCCCATCGCTTCCGTCTTGAGTGCGACGCCTGGACCCGAACTCGAGGTGACGCCGAGCGAACCGCCATAGGACGCACCGATCGCCGCGCATGCGGCCGAGATCTCGTCTTCCGCCTGAAAAGTTTGTACGTCGAACTGTTTCATGTTGGCCAGCGTATGCAGTACCGAAGAGGCTGGCGTGATCGGATAAGAACAGAAGACCATTTCCAGATCGGCAAGCTGCGATCCGGCGACGAGGCCCCAGGCCACCGCCTCCGCGCCGGTCACCGTGCGGTATAGACCGGGCTCGATGTCCGCCGCCGGCACGATGTACGCGCTGACTTCGGCCGGCATCTCCGCCGTCTCGCCAAAAGCGTGCCCGGCGTTCATCGCGGCGATATTCGCCGCGGCGATATCGGGAAGTTTCTTGAACTTGTTGTTGAGCCAATCGATCGAAGGCTGCCGCTTGCGGCCATACATCCAGTAGACCAGGCCAAGCGCCCACATGTTCTTGCTGCGCAGTGATTCTTTGGTCGAAAGACCGTATTCCTTGACCGCTTCGACTGTAAGGCGCGACATATCGACTTCGAGAATTTTGTACTTGTCGAGGCTGTTGTCTTCGAGTGGGTTCACCGTATAGCCGGCTTTTACGATGTTGCGTTTCGTGAACGAACCAGAATCGGCGATCACCAAGCCGCCCGGGCGTACATCGCCGACATTCGACTTCAGCGCCGCCGGGTTCATCGCGACAAGCACATCCAGCGCGTCGCCGGAGGTGCGGATGCCGCGTGCGCCGAAATTGATCTGAAATGCCGAGACACCGAATGTCGTGCCGACCGGCGCACGAATCTCCGCCGGGAAGTCCGGAAATGTTGCCAGGTCGTTCCCCGCAAGCGCGGTAGCCAAGGTGAACTGGCTTCCTGTTAGCTGCATGCCGTCGCCGGAATCGCCCGCAAATCGGATGACAGCGGATTCGAGGATGGATCGGGGAATTTCCTCTTGAACGTCTTCGGCAGTAACGGCCATGTCTTGGTCCTTGTGTTAGACGGTCGGGGGACCGGCTTTTTCTCGCGGCGACCCTTCTCTGACCCGCGGGGCCTGCCGCTGTTTCAGCCTAATTGCAATACCTATCGCAGCGGCCACCACGGCGCAACGCCCAAACCCTTAGAAGTCGCGGCGCGAATTGCAGGATACAGCGCTGGCAAAAGGAGTGAAACCTGTGTCGCGGAGAGTTGAACGAAGGTTAGATTATGTATCCTTAAGTGTTCTTCAAGTGCGGTCGAGGTATTCTAGCATTTCTGTGGCGGTGACGAATTTCTCCCGAGGGGCGCCGTCGGGAGCATTGGCGATTTCGGCGTCGTCGATTTTCTTCCAATCGGCGAAGTCGACCTGGCGGACATGACGGTCCCGAAGCAGGGCCTCGAAGGCGTTACGGCCCGGTTTCGCTCCCTGCGGGATGTCTTCGAGTAGAAGGGCCGCGGCGTTCTGGCCGTCGGGTTTGTTGGTGCCGATGACGCCTGTCGGCCCCCGCTTCGCCCAACCGGCGACATAAACGCCCTCATCGACCCGGCCGTCGTCATTGCGGACCGTGCCGGACTTTTCGTCGAAAGGAATGTTCTGCGGCGGTTCAAGGACATAGCCGATTGCGGGAACGACCAAACCACAGGGGATCTCAAAGAACTCGCCGGTGCCCTCCGCGCGTCCGTCGACGACGTGGGTCTTTTCGAGGCGGATACCGGTAACCGCTTCATCGCCGAGAATTTCGACGGGCTTCGCGTAGAAGGTGAAATGGACGGACTTTTCCTTGCCGTCGCGCTCTGCGGTGCTGAAGCCGCGCAGCGATTCCAAATTGCGCTCGCGCAGGCGCCGGTCCCGGTCCGACCAATCGCCGGTCACCTCGTCCGGCAGGTCGGCCGGATCGATGATCGCCGCGGCGTCGGTTAAATGGCCCATCTCGCGCAGTTCAACATTGGTGAACTTGGCTTCTACCGGACCGCGCCGCCCGACCATATAGACGTCGGTAACCGGCGATGCTTGGATGGCGTCGCCGACATGTTTCGGCAAGTCGGCTTCGGTCATCTCCGCGGGCGTCTTGACCAGTACGCGGGCAACGTCGATCGCGACGTTGCCGTTACCGATGACGACGACGTTCTCTGTATCAAGGCAGGGGTCGAGATCGCGGAAATCCGGGTGTCCGTTATACCAGCCGACGAAGGCGGCCGATCCGATCACTCCTTTTTTTTCTTCGCCTGGTACACCGAGCTTTCCGTCGCCCGGCATGCCAAACGTGAGCACGACGGCGTCGTACATCTCCCGCAATTCGGCAAGGCTGACATCTTGGCCCAGTTCCACATTGCCGTAAAACCGGACGGCTTCGTTTGTCGCCGTGCGCTCATAGGCGCGCGTGACCCTCTTGGTACTTTGGTGATCGGGGGCGACGCCGCCGCGAATTAACCCGTAGGGCGTTGGTAGCCGGTCGACGATATCGACCGCGACACCCGCCTCGGATTTGACCAGGGCCTCAGCGACGTAAAACCCGCTTGGCCCGGATCCAACGATGACAACGCTTATCGGCATCGATACGTTTCCCCTCCTCCACGTTCGGTGGAGCGAATACGACCGAAAAAGCCCTGTTCCGTCAAGCGGAGGTACGGAATTACCGAATCATCGGGTTATTGCTACCCCTTAATGCAGGACGAATGACCGATCGGCAGCCCGCAATGACGGCGGTCCGATGATATCACGGCCTGCGACACGGACGGAGTGGATCGGCGCCTCGAGGTTCTTGTCCCAAAAGTCGAGAAACTTATGCAATTTGGGAAATTCCGGTGCGGTATCCAGCTTCTGCCAGACGAAACTTTGCAGCAGGTCGGGATAATCGGGCATCCGGTAGAGTATTTCCGCCGTCGTGAGTTTGAACGGCTTGAATTCGTGGAGTCCAGACGATGTCGCCATGTCGATCCCCTTTGGCTTGTTGCAGGATCGCTGTGCGGCGACCTGACAAGAGTGCCCCAACGGTCACGATACACGATTCGGTCGGAAATTACAAAAATTTAGTATTTAAAACAATGTATTAGCAGCGATACGCCGAGAGTGCTGCCAATCATGTCTGCGCCGGCATTGGCTTCTTGCCACCGCGCGCTCCGTTCAATCAGGGACCGAGTTCCTCGCGAATGCTCGATAGTCGTCCGAGGATCGCCAGGACGCGCGTATCCTCTTCGACGCCATTAATATTGGAGTTGGCCAAATCGACCGCGAGCCGACTTTGAAACTCGTTTACGAGATTTGTCGGCGTGCCCGGGTCGCGTTCGAACAGGGCGGTTTGGAAGCGCCCTTGCGGCGTCGACGACAGGACCGCCTTGTCGCGAACCGAAATGGCCCCGCCGTCGCGCAACGTGTCGGCGAGCGAACGGACTTCGTCCCGCGTGATCCGTTCCGGATTGAACCGCGACGCGGCGAAGGTGAAAATTGCTTCCGGACTGACGGAAATCTGGTCTTCAGCCTCCGAAACAGGCTTTGCCGCCGTTTCGACGGCGGCCGGGGATGGCGACCGTACATCCGGTAGGGAATCAGGACCCGCGCTTTCGGTATTGTTCTGCGTTGTCGCGAATCGTTGGAACGCTGCGACGAGTTCGGCAACTTTCATCTGGCGGCTCGTTCGGTTTTGAATTTCTCCAAGATCAGCACGCACCAATCGTGCCAACTAAGAAATTGTTTAATAACAACGAGTTAATAACTTAACGCCTTGTTAAGTAGAAATTATTTCCGAGCAGAATCGGCAGAATTATCCTGCAGACTTGATTAAATATGCGCACATAATAAAATAAGACTATCGCTTTGAATGGAGACAGCGCATGGCGGATGATTGTGGCATTCCCGGGTATCTGTTGTGGCGGGCGGCGAACCTTTGGCAAAAACAGGCCCGGGCGGTCCTTGCGCCGTTCGGCGTGACGCCGGTGCAGTACCTACTGTTGGCCGGTCTACGTGATTTACAGGAAGCGGACGGCGAACCGGTCAAGCAAGCGGCGTTGGCGCGGCACTGTCAAAGCGATCCGATGATGACGTCGCAAGTGCTGCGCGCCTTGCAGAAGGTCGGCCTCGTCGATCGGCGGGCACATACCGATGACGGCCGGGCGTTCGCCGTGGCGTTGAGCGCCGACGGCGCTGCGCTGCTACTGCAGGCGGAACCGCAAATCGCCGAAACGGATACGCGGTTTCATGGTCCCTTGGGCCCGGAGAAGGAGGCGTTCGGCGATGCACTCCGTCTGCTGTCGGGAGTCCGGCCGCGCAGACGCGTCAAGGCGGTCGTCGCTTAACTGCATACGCGCCTATTGAATCTTCGCGAACCGGGCGTGCGCGGCACGTTCGATTGCCGCTGCCAAAAGCGGGTCAATGCCAAGGCCACGGCGGATCAGCTGAAGCAATCGGGATTCTTCCGGCGTGATTTCGCCATCGACGACGGCGATATCAGTAGCCAGCGCATACGCTGTTTCATGAAACGGCGCTGCAACGGATTCCCGGATGATGCCCAACACGGTCGCCATGCCGTCCTCTTCGCGTAGAATGTCGCCGCAGGATCGTGCGGTTTCCGGCAGCATGTTCGGATCGTAATCGCCGAAAACCGGCAAATGACGCACGATCTCGCCGATAGCCGACAGTTCGGCGTCGGTCATGTCGCTGTCGGCCGCGGAAATGATGACCATGGTGTAGATCAACGCGGCTTCGGTGCTGACCATTCTCTGTCCCTTTTGATAATTATTCCGCCCCGTGCGGTGACGCGTAATAGATCATAGCGCCCAACCGCGGCGTCAAGAGCCCGAATTACCGGAAATTCCTTTCCCGAGAAAACGCTCCGTTTCTGCGGTGGCCTCCGCCAGGCCGACTCGCTCGATTTCCACGCCCTCCGGAAACGCCCCGGCGAGACGCGACGGCATCATCGAATCGAGGAGCACGAAGACCCCCCGATCCGTCGCGCGTCGAATCAGGCGGCCGTAGGCTTGTTTGAGCCGCAAGCGTGTGATCATGTCGTCATAGGCGCGCGCGCCGAACGCCTTGCGCCGGGCGCGGTGCATGATCGTCGGCCGCGGCCAGGGCACCCGGTCGAACACGATCAGGCGCAGCGCCTGCCCTGGCACGTCGACCCCGTCCCGCACCGCATCGGTGCCCAGCAGGCAGGAGTTCTCCTCGGCTCGGAATATATCGATTAAAGTTGCGAGGTTCAGCGCGTCAACATGCTGGGCGTATAGCGGGATGTTCGCTTTATCGAGGGGCTGCAGCAGCCGGCGATGGGCCGCCCGCAACCGCCCGATCGCAGTGAAAAGGCCAAGTGCGCCCCCACCCGACGCAAGGAATAGAACCCGGTAAGCCGCTGCGACCTGCTCCATCTCGTTCTTCTTGACGTCGGTGACGACGAATACACGGGTTTGCGCCGCATAGTCGAAGGGCGAGGGCACCGCGGACCGAATGGCGGGCGCGCCAAGGTGGTCGGCGCCGGTCCGCGATTCCGCCGACTTCCAATCGGCCTCGGCGTCGCCCGATCCGTCGGTCAGGGTCGCCGAGGTTATCAAGGTTCCCTGCGATTGGTTCAGGACGACCTCGGCGAAAGGCAGGGTCGGATCGATCCAATGGCGATGCATGCCGACATCGAAATCGCGTCCATCGATCCGCTCGACGGAGAACCAGTCGGCATGTTCCGGCGGCGTCCCTTCCGGCAAGGTTGCAAGCATGAAGCGCCACGCTTCGACGACATCCTCGCCGCGATATTTCAGCGAGCGAGCGATGGCCTCAATCCGATTGCGCGTTGTGCTATCCAGCTTGTCGGCCTCCGCATCGAGCCGGCTCAGCAGGCGTTCTCGGAGTTGCCGCAGAGGCCGCGTCAATTTTCCCAACGCTTCATGCAGACGCGCGGCGGCTGAAAGCAACTCCGCTGTCGGTTCCTCGACACTCACTTCGAGATCGAAGGGACTTTCCGCATTGTCCACCCGGGCGTAGATCGTTCGCCGCACGGCCAACAGGAAAGTCTCGGCCTCGCCGCGCGGGGCGCCGTCCGCACAGCGCTGGCGCCACCCTTCGCCGGGCAGCACCGCCGCCATCTCGATCACCATATCAAGCGCGTGTTCGGCCTGTTCGTCGTTGCCCAACAGGTCGCCGGCGCGATTCTTCAGTCCCCGCGACCGGCTGCGTCGGCGGCCTTCGGAGCCGCGAAGCCAACGCCGCAGCTCGGCGCCTTCCAGTCCCGTCAAATGGGCCGAAAAGGCGCTGTCGGCGGCATCGAAAACATGGTGTCCCTCATCGAAGACGAACCGGGTCGGTCCCATGTCCGGCATTCCCCGCGCCGCGTGAATCATGACAAGCGCGTGGTTGGCGACGACAAGATCGGCTCGGCGCGCCTTGCGGATACCGCGCTCGATATAGCATTTGGTGTAATGGCTGCAGGCGGAGTAGATGCACTCGCCACGCCGGTCCGTCAGCCCGACAGTCGGTCCGGAACCCAGGATATCGCTTAGCCAAGCGGGAAAATCGCCGCCGTTGGTATCGCCGTCACGGGTGCGGGCCGCCCAGCGTGCCATCAGGCCGAGCGGTATCGCGTCGCTGCCGCGCACCGCCACGCCGCGCACCGCTTCCTCATAGTTAAGCAGGCAGAGATAATTCTCTCGTCCCTTGCGCACGACGACCTTGTTGCGTTTTACCGCCGGGTCGGGATACAGGCGGTCGAGTTCCTGATCGATCTGGTGCTGCAGATTGCGCGTGTAGGTCGAGATCCAGACCGGCGCCTCGTTGCGTTCGGCCCAGACACTCGCGGGGGCGATATAGCCCAGCGTCTTGCCGACACCCGTGCCCGCCTCGGCCAGCACCACGTTCGGGATATCTTCGTCGTCGCGCGGCGTGAAGGCGGGCGATACGGCGGAGGCGTAGTCCGACTGGCTCGGCCGTGATTCAGCCCCTTCGCCCAACAGCGCCGCCAGACGCGCCCGGCTGTCGGACGGCGTTACGGAAATATTGCCGGGCGGCGGCGGCGGCGCGTGCTCCTGCCATTCCGGCAG
>Ga0315338_1002825_pt1 | contig 16271 bp, 18 predicted proteins | sample ASW8metaG_FD_204518 | JGI IMG/M metagenome (GOLD analysis project Ga0315338, IMG submission 204518) | Ammonia-oxidizing marine archaeal communities from Monterey Bay, California, United States - ASW #8 | ecosystem: Environmental > Aquatic > Marine > Coastal | place: USA: California | collected... | reverse complement strand
TGGGAAGCATGGCTAGCCGACAGCACATTTTTAGTAGGCGAGATTAATCATGTAAACTTAACTCAAACCCCACTAGAAGACAGTCTGGTTGTATACAGGAATGGATTAGAAACGACACTGTGGTATTATCTCCCTTCCACCAATATAGTATACCTCGATTTTGTTCCCGATCCCGGAGAACTTATTGAAGTCGGTTATGTTGTTTTATAAAAATACTTGACACCATTGAATTAAAGCGTTATAGTATAAAAGATGAATCAAGAATCACTTGTATTGTTTGATGTGGATGGCACGCTCACCGAAGCTCGCCAAGCTATTCAGACACCGATGATAGCCGCCCTGCGCGAGCTATGTGAATATTGTGAAATTGGATTAGTGACTGGGAGTGGTTTGGAATACATTAAAGAACAATTGTGGCCCATTTTCAATAGTAATATTATAAAACGCAATTGTCATTTACTTCCTTGCAACGGTACCGAATATCTCGTGCCCACGGAAGATAAAGAAATTGCTTTTCACACTGTTGCCGCTAATTCGATGATTAAAGAAATGGGACCCTCTGAGTTTAATAAATTAATGTCTATGTTGTGTGATTTGCAATCGCGCGTTAGTCTTAATTATCCCATCCCCCTCTCAGGTCATTTTATTCAGAATCGAGAGTCGATGGTGAACTGGTGCCCTATCGGACGCAATGCCACCACGGAACAGCGCAAGGAATTTGAATTATTAGATAAAGAACACAGAATCCGTCTTAAATACATGTCACTTCTTAGTGATGCCATAAAAGATCTTGGACTAACAGTCAAGCTGGGAGGAGATACCTCATTTGATATCTATCCTCGCGGCTGGGATAAGACCTACGCCTTAAGTCACTTTGACATAGAGGCTTGGGACATTTGGTTTGTGGGCGACCGTTGTTACCCCGAAGGTAATGACTATGAATTATTTGAATTATTGAAACATCAAGAGCGTAGTTTTGAAACGGGAGGACCCGATGAAACTATTGAAATTATTAACAACTACATACTTAAGGAGATAGGATACTAAATGTCCGAGGAAACAAAAACCCATAAAATTTGGAAACAAGAAGGTATTTTTAATACTTATGAAGAAGCCGACAACCAACGTGCGGTCATGTTATCGATGAATACTGATAATAAGCTTTTAGTAAAAGTCAAGCGCTGTGGACCCGCTGGAACACAATTTAAGGTTAAATCTTGGTACCCGCCGGAAACCAAAAAAACTAAAAAAGGAAAGAAATAATGACAATTCATAATGAGATGTTTGATGAAAATAAAACAGACGACAGCAAACCAACCGTAATGGTGTCGGGAGGCTTTGACCCCGTGCACGCAGGTCATATTCGCATGATCCGGGCCGCAGCAGAACACGGAAGTGTTATTGTAATTGCCAACTCGGATGAATGGCTATTTCGCAAGAAAGGATTCGTCTTTATGAATTTCCAAGCCCGGGCCGAAATCTTAAATGCAATTAAAGGCGTCATTATGGTAGATTCAGTCGACGATTCGGATGGGACCGTATGTGAAGCCATTTTGCGACATACCCCCGACTATTTTGCGAACGGCGGTGATCGAGGAAGTAAGAATACTCCAGAAGTTAGCGTCTGCGAAGAACACAATATTGAATTATTGTGGGGAATTGGCGGCGATAAAAAATTGGCTAGCTCGTCAGATCTTGTTAAAAATGTCCGCGAGTTTGAAGAAAGACCTCCAAATCGCTATACCTCCCAAGTTTCAGAAAAGTAAATGTTGTGAAAAACTTTAGCATCTATTCTGAATTATTAATCTTATCTACATTGGGATTCGCGATGTGCCACATTATAGCTAAATGGGTTGGTTAATAATGGGGTGTAGTTCAATTGGCAGAACGCCTGACTGTTAATCAGGAAGTTGCAGGTTCGAGTCCCGCTGCCCCAGCCATCTTATGAATTGGAAAAAATTTACAAAATTTTCGTTGATTTGGTATAGTCAACAATTCGCAATTCCTTTTTGGATTATCGGCCACGTACATTTACATTTAAACGATTATCATGATGTAATAGAGATATCAAGCTCGCTACTTATGCATTTAATGGTAATGGTTGGATTTTGGTTAGACTGGAAAGATCATAATAAAAATGATTGACTCCGCGTCCGCTGTATCGTCGGGCAAATAATAACGGTACGTGGCTGCCGAACGTCACGCAGGCAGGGGTTTTCCGGTTTTCCTGAGACGTCTAAAAACCGGACTCATTTAGATATCAGTACTACTTAACTTCAGTTACCACCAATTCTTATGGCTAAAAAAAATTACGTTTTAGATACCAGTGTTTACTTAACAGATGCCGAAGCAATCTATAAGTTTGACAATCATGACATCTTCATTCCTTTAAAGGTATTAGAAGAAATTGATAAGCACAAAAAGCGCCAAGATACCGTAGGTGTAAATGCGCGCAAAATTATCCGCATTCTTGATGAACTGCGTTCTAAGGGTGATTTAAATAAAGGTGTACGGGTTGACAAAGGAAAAGGCATCGTAAAAGTTATGTCTTATGGGTGTCTTAAAAAATCACTCCAGTTTCCTCCCGATTTAGATTTAAGAATTCCGGATCATACCATTATTGCTACAGCCTTAGCGGTCAAAGTGTTATCACAAGAATTTGCAAATCCTAGAAAAACCATCGTAGTATCGCGTGATATTAATATGCGCGTAATTTGCGATTCAATTGGGATTCAATCTGAAGACTATATTATTGAAAGCGCTGTTACTTCTTCCTCTGAATTGTATGAAGGGTTTGTAGAGCACTTAGTAGATGATGCAGTCATTGATAGATTTTATGCCAATGAAGATATTATGATCGAAGAGGATGAAATTAAACAAAGATGGTATCCCAATCAATATGTGATGATGGTTTCCAATGCCAACCCTAAGAAGAGCGCCTTGGGGCGCTTCTACGGCTCGCATGCTCCCTTGAAAAAAGTAATCCACAGTACCATCCCCGATTGGAATATCAAGTCGAGGAATAAGGAACAAGCCTTTGCAATCGATTTGCTAATGGACCCATCAGTTAAAGTAGTAAGCCTCGTTGGCCGCGCCGGTTCCGGTAAAACACTGCTTGCAATTGCTGCGGGACTCCAGCAAACCATTGGGCTTCGATCCGATGAGAACCATTATTCTCGTTTAATCGTCTCCCGACCGGTTCAACCGCTTGGAAAAGATATCGGATTCCTGCCGGGGACTATGGAAGAAAAGATGTTACCATGGCTAATGCCCATTCAAGATAATTTAAAATTTTTGATGGGAGACAAAACCAATTTGGAAATGTATGTGGAGAAAGGTAAGATCGAGATTGAAGCGTTGACCTACATCCGCGGCCGCTCTATTGCTAATGCGTTTATGATAATCGATGAAGCTCAAAACCTTACTATGCATGAGATTAAAACGATTATCACCCGCGTCGGAGATGGCACCAAGGTGGTGTTGACAGGGGATATTGAACAAATTGATAATATTTATGTTAATGAAACATCGAATGGTTTGGCACATGCTGTTGAAAAATTTAAACAATATCCATTAGCGGGTCATGTTACATTTAAAAAAGGCGAAAGAAGCGATATTGCCACCCTCGCCTCAAAAGTTTTATAAAAAACTTGCACAAATTAAAATGTTGTGTTATAAAGATAGTAGGAGTTAACTATGAGTGAGACTGAAAAGATTACAAATGAAGAAGAATTGCACACAAACCCCCTGTTGGCAATGACGGTTGAGGGAGATTCTGTTATTAAAGAATTTCTTGTCAACTATACTGGAGAAAAGTTACAGCCCGAAAATGACCAAGTTACGGTCCATATGATTGCGGAAACTGTTGCATCTGAGTTCCCAGAATTCTTATTTGTTATCGCGGAAGAGAATTTTTTGCGGGGATATCAACAAGGATTAGAAGATGCTACAACACTTGAAACAGAAACAAAAGCAACTGCTGGAAATGAGGAATGACTTTTACACTGCTCGCGGCACACATGTATTCTTCAAAGATCAATTAGAAAACGAAGACATTGACGTCGAGCGTGTGGTGGCCAAAGCCGAAAGTGCTATTCCGGACCATCTCCTATCAGAATTTGAAATGATTGTGGTGGGCTGGTTTAAAGAATTTGAAGATCGCGATATTAACGCGTTCTATAAAGACGGCGTCTTACATGTGTCATCTGTCCAAGATGATGAAGCTGATATGTTCGATGACATCGTGCATGAAATTGCGCACTCGGTTGAAGAAATGTATGGCTATGAAGTTTACGGAGATCAAAACATTCGCGATGAATTTTTAAGAAAGCGCCAAATTTTACACGATAAACTTTGGGCGCTAGGATTCAAAGCACCCATCCAGTGGTTTATGGACACTGAGTATGATCGAGAGTTTGAGGAGTTTTTATTTGAAAAAGTTGGAAAAGACAAATTACGAATGATTTGTATGGGACTATTTATCAACGCGTACGCGCCAGTGTCCCTGAGAGAGTATTTTGCTACAGGCTTTACAGACTACTATCTTCATCAAAATGATGGGTTCCTTGCAAAGGTAAGCCCAGCCCTCGCTAAAAAAATGAATTTTCTTCAAGACGTAAAAAACCTTGACAACAGACCATAATGTGGTTATAATATAGAAAACGGAGTATTTGTGCCACATATAAGTTATAGTGAGCTAAAGGATTGGTCCTTTTGCGCTTTCTATCATAAACTAACAAGAATCGACAAAATCGATGGATTTAAGGGAAACGCTTTCACAGCGTTTGGAACTGCAATCCACGATGTTTGCGAAAAGAAACTATTAAAAGAAGACATCAACGAAGATGATCATTTCCTCAAATCTTTTGAGAAAAACCTAGCCAAGCTACCCGAAGACGTCGAAGTCGATCCCAAGCTTGTGTCTGATATGCGAGAACAAGGAAAGAAGATTCTTCCCGAGATTCAAGATGCATTAGACAATTATTTTGAGGAATATGAAGTTCTCGCTGTAGAATTCCCCCTCATGCTTGATATCGAAGGTGAAGAAGATTACAAATTCAAAGGCTATATTGATGCCATTGTCGTCACTCCTGACGGCAAAATTCATATCTTTGATTGGAAGACTTGCTCATGGGGATGGGATGCACGCCGCAAAAACGACAAAATGACGACTTATCAGCTTACACTATATAAGCACTTTTTTGCTCTTGCGGCCGATCACGACCCTAAAGATATTGAAACGCACTTTGCATTGCTAAAGCGAACAGCAAAGAACAATCGAGTAGAATTTTTTAGAGTTACGAGCGGACCTAAAAAAACACAGAACGCTCTTAAGCTTTTAAATATGGCCCTTTGGAATATTAAAAAGCAACGCTATATTAAAAATAGATTATCATGTACGACAGGTTATGGTTGTAAATTTCACAACACTAAACATTGTCCATAAGGAACCAAATGAAAAAAACAAAGATCTTAACATTATCTGACCATCCCCTCTCACCTTCAGGGGTTGGCACCCAAACCAAATACTTTATTGAAGCGCTTCTTAAGACGGGTCGCTATCAATTTGTATGTTTGGGAGGTGCAATGAAACACCATAATTATGAACCTATTCAAGTAGAAGGTTGGGGCAACGACTGGCGCATTTTTCCCGTTGATGGCTATGGAAATCATGAAATGATTCGTTCTATCATCCAGAAAGAACGCCCGGACGTTTTATGGTTCATGACCGATCCGCGCTTTTATGGATGGTTGTGGGAGATCGAAAATGAAGTGCGCCAGCATATGCCGATGGTGTATTATCATGTGTGGGACAACTTCCCCGCCCCACAGTTTAATGGACAGTTTTATAGATCCACCGATGTGGTGGCATGCATTTCAAAGGTAACCCACAAGATTTTAACCACAGTGTCACCGGAAGTAGAAAGCGTATATCTTCCACATGCAGTTCACAGTGATGCATTTTACAAATACAAAACTGATGAAGATATCGCTCGCAAAGAAGTGATTAGGCAACGAATATTAGATTCTACAGAAAATCACAAAAATCCAGATAAGACCATCTTCTTTTGGAACAACCGAAACGCCCGCAGAAAGCAAAGCGGAACATTAATTTGGTGGTTTAAGGAGTTCTTAGATGAAGTGGGGCACGACAAAGCGACTTTGCTCATGCACACCGATGCCCGGGATCAGCACGGACAAGACCTTCCTCATATTATTGAGCATTTAGGAATCAGTGATGGACAAGTATTATTATCAACAGATAAAGTAGACGCCCGTGACCTCGCCGGCATGTACAACGCCGCCGATTTCACGATAAACATCTCCGACGCCGAAGGCTTTGGACTGGCCACACTCGAATCGTTAGCCTGCGGATCGCCAATCATTGTTAATATGACAGGCGGGCTGCAAGAGCAGGTTACTGATGGAACGAATTGGTTTGGTTTTGGAATCCAGCCGGCCTCGAAAGCGGTGATTGGTTCGTTACAAGTTCCGTATATTTATGAAGACAGAATCTCTCAAAAGGATTTTACGGATACTCTTAAGAAAGCAATTACTCTTAGTCCCAAGGCATATAAGAAGATGTCGATTCAGGGCCGAGAGCACGTTAGACAGAACTATAATTTTGAAACATTTGAAAAGGATTGGGTAACATTAATGGACCATATAGTAGAAGATTACGGATCGTGGGAAACAAGACAGGGTTATGAACGCTGGCATTTGTTAGAGGTGGCATAGTGAAAAAGAAGCTGCTTTTTAAAGGACCGCTTTTGACACGGTCGGGTTATGGCGAACAATCAAGGTTCGCTATTCGCGCTTTAAGAGACCGCGAAGACCTGTTTGATATTTATATTCAGCCTTTAACCTGGGGACAAACCTCCTGGGTAGGGGAAGATACTGAAGAAGTTAAATGGATTAATTCAACAATTGAAAAGACAATCATGTATGCTCAATCTGGCGGTCAATTTGACGTCTCCTTCCAGGTTACAATTCCTAACGAATGGCAACGATTGGCTCCGATTAATGTAGGATATACTGCCGGCATTGAGACTACTCGTGTAGCCCACCAATGGCTTGAAAAAGGCAATGAAATGAATGGAATTGTGGTGGTTTCTAATCATTCTAAAACAACCTATGAACAAACGACCTATCAGGGAGTAAACGAGCAAACTGGCCAAGAAGTCTTATTACAGCTTCAAGTGCCGATCAAATCAGTGAATTACCCTGCGAAAAAATTTGAGACACTTCCGGACGTAGAACTAAAGCTGGATTATGACATTAACTTTCTGGCCACTGCACAATTAAGTCCTCGAAAGAATATGATTAATACCATTAAGTGGTTTATCGAAGAATTTAAAGACGAAGAAGTTGGGCTAGTGCTTAAGGGCAACACCGCCAAAAACTGTTTAATGGATCGCGAGCACACTTTACGCAATGTGCAAGCCATTACTGCCCAATATCCCGACCGCAAATGCAAGGTCTATCTGCTCCATGGAGACATGTCAGACGAAGAGATGCACTCCCTACAGATGCACCCTCAAATTTCGGCCCTCATTAGTTTAGCTCATGGCGAAGGCTTTGGACTTCCCATTTTCGAAGCCGCATACTCTGGCACTCCTGTCATCGCTACCGGTTGGTCCGGACAATTAGACTTTTTGGTAGACGAAGCTGGCAAACAGAATTTTTATAATGTAAGCTTTGATTTGTCCCCGGTACAAGATGAAGTTGTATGGGATGGCGTTCTCATTAAGGATTCAATGTGGGCATATGCGCGCGAACAGTCCGCCAAAGAAAAAATGAGAGACTGTTATAGTGATGTTAAAACTCAAAATGCAGATAGTGTTGCGTTAAATTCTTGCGCCTTCGCTGAAGCTGTGCAAGAACGTTTTTCTCAAGAAAAACAATATGGTGCAATGGTAGATGCGGTCCTGGAATTTATGGGAGCCACCGAAGAAGAAGCTTTTGAAGAGATTTTAGAACAAGTTGTGGAATATGATTGATGTCCATGCTGACATAATTTTTATATCTGATTTTTTTCTTGGTGAGGTTCGCGGAGGCGCTGAGTTCTGCAATGATGCTCTCATACATTTGTTAATTCCCGATGTTAAAATAGCTGCTTTAAAATCACAAATAGTGACCCCCGAATTTGTCACCAACAATAGCGATAAGTTTTTTGTAGTAGCTAATTTCTTCCTATTATCCGAAGAAGTTAAGAAGGTCCTGGCAGATACAACTTATGTAATATTTGAACACGATCACAAGTACGTCAAATCTAATAATCCCTCGCTATATGCGAATTTTTTAGCACCTGAACAACAAATTCAAAACAAAGAATTTTACAAGAATGCGTTAGCGGTTTTGTGCCAAAGTAAAAAGCATGCCAGCGTTGTCCAGCGTAACCTGCTGTTAGACAATATTGTAAGTCTTAGTGGTAATATTTGGACTGAAGAACAATTAAGCGTTTTAGAAAAGAATCTCGATACCCCTAAGACGATTAAACATGGCATCTTACATTCTCACAATAAGAATAAAGGCATGCCAGCGGCCATGGCATATTGCAAACACAAGGGTATCGACTTTGAGTTTATTCAAGAACAGCCGTTTGAACAGTTCATCGAAAATATAGCAAAAATAGAAACTTTAATCTTTTTCCCTCAATGGCTTGAAACTTATAATCGCTTTTCGATTGAAGCACGCATTTTGGGAGCGAAACTTATAACCAATAATTTGATTGGAGTCGCCGGCGAAGATTACTTTCATTTGAAAGGGAAAGAGATGCTGGACTTTATTCGGCAAAACAATCAAAACCTTAAAGAGCGGTGGCTCACCTTGATACGAGACCACACCATAGATTATTATCCTGCACTGGTTTTGCCTAAGATCACCATCTTTTGTCCTTTGTACGCTGGTGAAAAGTATATTGAAAAATTTTTAGAAGATATGGAAAATCAAACCATCTTCGACCAATGTGAGTTAATCATTATCGACGCGAACTCCCCAGAAAACGAGCGAGAGTACATTGAGAACTTTATGAAGAAACATAAAAATGTAATTTATAAAAGATTGGATTACCGCGCAACCGTAATGGAAACTGAAAACATGGCTATTGACATGGCAACGGGTGAATTCTTTGCACAAACTTGTGTTGACGACCGTCATGTGCACAACCATCTCGAAATAATGGCCAAACATCTACACTTCACAGAAGATGTAGATTTGGTGTATGCTGACTGTTATCAGACAACAGTCGCAAATGAAACTTTTGAGGCAAATTCTTCTAACGGAGCTAAATATGAACATTCTTTAAATGATTTCTCGGCTGAAAATATGATTAAATGTCTCCCGGGCCCAATGCCCATGTGGAGAAAAGGTGTACATGACAAGTGTGGCAATTTTAATGAGGATATGTCATATGCAGGCGATTGGGATATGTTTTTACGAATGGTAGAAACTGGCTCTAAGTTTAAAAAGATCGACATCCCACTAGGATTATATTACTATAATGAAGATGGGCTCTCAACTTCCACAGAACACATTGGGCCGAGAGGTAAAGAAGAAGCCTCGGTATTTTTCAAATACAAAAACGTTTTTGGACAAGCCAACTTTAATAGATATCAAAACTATTTTTCACAATTTATAGGAGACACTAATGAGCAACCAGCGTAAATACTTGCCAACGCTTTCAGAACTGGTAGATCGGCTATCTATCGCACAACTAAAAGAAGTGTTTATCACAGAACATAAAGCAGAGTACGGCGCCGAAATCGCTGATATTTTGCATGATATTGATTTACTCTTAAAAGAGGGCAACGTAGTAGTAGATGCCCGGGCCATCAGGGCGATGGTTGTTCTATCACAAATGAATTTGCATATTTGGCACAACGAAACCAACTATCGCAAGGGGATTAAAGACGGGAACGACCTCGAATTGACCCACGGGCTCAATGGTATCCGCAATACATCTAAGAATCGTATTCAAGAATTATCGGGCGGTAGAAAAGATTATAAGATTGATTGTCTCGCTGCAGACTTTAAAGATTGGGAGATTAGCTGGGATGAAGAATGAAGGAACTTTCGCAGAATATTACGAATATTATTTAACGTTACATCAAAATAATGTAAATAGATGGTTGCATGTTGCAGGACAATGTGTTACACTATCTTTATTAGTATATGCTCTTGCGACACAGACATGGCTTTTATTGCTTTTGGTACCTTTTGTGGTCTACCCTTTTGCATGGGTGGGACATCTGGTGTTTGAAAAGAATCAGCCTGCAGCGTGGACAAATCCCCTGTGGGCTAAAGCGTGTGATTGGGTAATGCTAAAAGATCTATTAACAGGAAAACTAAAATGAACGTATTGGTTACAGGAGGCGCCGGCTATATCGGCAGCGAATTGATTGACTATCTTTTGAAAGATGGCTATAAAGTTGTGGCAATTGACAATTTAATGTATGATCCTACATCATTATTGCGATATACCAACAACCCTGATTTTACATTTATAAAGGGCGATGTGCGAAACGTGGCGCTCATGACGAAACTCATGAACGACGCAGATATTGTTATTCCCCTCGCAGCCCTCGTAGGGTTCCCGCTCTGCGAAGACGATCCTCGCTCGGCTCAAGAGATTAATCACGATGTCAATACTTGGATTGCTCAAACTAAGCGAGAAGACCAAAAGGTTATTTACCCGTGCACCAACTCCGGCTACGGCGTCAGCGTCGATGGTTCTGTCTGCACCGAGGAATCGCCTCTCAATCCTATCTCACTCTACGGCCGCACGAAGGTCGCTGCCGAGAAGGAATACCAGAAGGTCGACAATCATGTCACCTTTCGTTTAGCTACCGTTTTCGGTCCCGGCTCTCGCATGAGAACCGATCTTCTCGTTAACAACTTTGTGCTCAAGACTCTGCGCGAGCGTGTGCTAGTTTTGTATGAATGCGAATTCATGCGCAACTACGTGCATCTGCATGACGTCTGCCGCGGCTTCATGTTTATTCTCGATAATTGGGAAGACTGCAAGAACCAAACCTACAATCTCGGCAACGATGAACTAAACATGAATAAGCTTCAGTTAGCTGAGAAAATTCAACAACACCTACCCCTTGAGATTATCCGCGCGGAGATTAACAGTGATCCCGACACTCGCGACTACATTGTGAGTAGCGACAAAATTTATAATAAAGGCTATGAATGCGCATATGACTTAGACGACGGAATTCGTCAACTCATTACAGCCTACGCGATTATTGAATCGCCATGGTACGCAAACTATTAAGATATGAAACAACTAGACGTATTGTTCGTGCATCCCAACGGTGCACCGATAATCTACCAAGAACTGAGCAACAGCTACTCTGCCATCGAGCCGCCCATCTGGGCTGGACTTCTGGCAAAGAACGCACTCAAGAACGGTTTTTCTGCCCAAATCCTCGATTGCGAAGCAGAACGCATCGGCGCCGAAGAATCTGCCATCCGCGTGAAGGTTTATAACCCGCGCCTTGTGGCCATCGTCGTTTACGGACAGCAACCCTCCGCCTCCACCCAGAACATGATTGGCGCCAGATTGCTAATCGAGAAACTTAATGAAGAAGCTCCCGAATTAAAGACAATCTTAATCGGATTACACCCGTCAGCCGTTGCTCGTCAGACTTTAGAAGGTGAACAATCTGACTTTGTGTGTCAAGGTGAGGGACCCTATACTATTCAAGGGCTATTAAGCGTCAATATGGACGATATAAGCGCTCTTAAAAGTGTTCCCGGACTCTGGTATCGAGATGGAAAAACTATCTGTTACACGAAGCCTGCGCCCATTATACCTCAAGAGGAATTGGCGACAGAACTGCCGGGAATGGCGTGGGACTTACTTCCCATGGACAAATACCGCACCTCCAATTGGCACGCGATGACCAACAACGACGACCGGATGCCCTTTGCCTCCTTATACACCAGTCTCGGCTGTCCTTTCCGCTGCAGCTTCTGCTGCATCAATGCGCCGTTTGGTAACAATAACTTAGAGAACTGGGATTATGGCCGCAACAAGTTTAGATTTTGGGATCCCGAGTTTATAATCAACGAATTTGAGACTCTTAATAACCTAGGAATTAGAAATGTTAAAATAGCCGATGAAATGTTTGTATTACAAAAGAATCACTTTATGAAGCTATGCGATTTAATCATTGAACGCGGCTACGATTTTAACTTCTGGGCATATGCCCGTATTGATACGGTAAAAGAAGAATATCTCGATACCCTCAAGAAAGCCGGCGTAAACTGGCTTGCGCTTGGAATTGAATCGGGCAACACTGTAGTTCGAAAAGACGTAGTCAAGGGCAAATTTACCGATGTAAATATCCAAGACTTAGTAAAGAAGATTCAAGATGCTGGCATCGACGTAATTGGCAACTATATCTTTGGGCTGCCAGAAGATACTGTTGAGACTATGCAAGATACCTTAGAGATGGCCCAGGATCTTAATTGTGAATTCGCAAACTTTTATTCGACCATGGCATACCCAGGATCACGCCTTTATCTTGACGCCCTGAAAGAAGGTTGGGAGCTTCCCGAGACTTATGTGGGATATTCACAGCATTCGTATGAAACGACACCACTTGCGACGAAGCACATTTCTGCCGCAGAGGTATTAGGATTTAGAGACAAGGCTTTCCAAGAGTATTATACCAACGAAAAGTATCTTAAAATGATTGAAGACAAATATGGGCTCCAAACTCGAACCGGGATTGAAGACATGACCAAGATTAAACTTAAACGCAAACTATTGGGAGATTAAAGTGTTAACAAAAGAAGAGTTAATTGAATTTGAAACTGAGATGGCTACGTGCTTTGACGATGCGATGATTCGCGCGCCTGTTCATCTCTATAATGATAATGAAGACCAGATTATTGGAGTGTTCGAAGAACATAATATTGGCCCCGAAGATTGGGTATTCTGCTCCTGGCGCAGCCATTATCAGTGCTTACTTAAAGGCGTTCCTCGGGACGAACTAAAAGCTGCGATCTTGCAGGGCCGTTCGATTTCTCTTTGTTTTAAGAAACAGCGTGTTTTCTCCTCCGGCATTGTGACCGGCGTCCTCCCCATTGCGACGGGTCGAGCACTGGATATCAAGCGCAAAGGCGGCACCAACAAAGTCTACTGCTTTATGGGCGAGATGACTTCGGAAACAGGACTGGCGCACGAATGTATCAAGTACGCCCGGAATCACAAACTGCCCATTCACTTTATTATTGAAGACAACGGCAAATCTGTATGCACCGATACGCGCGCCACCTGGAATCAAGAAAAGCTTACTTATGAAGATATTAATGACGAGTATATCACATATTACAAATACAAGCTTGACAAATACCCGCATGCAGGAGCCGGAAAGAGAGTACAATTTTGAAAAATGATGTTATAATATATTCACACCCTCGAAGCGGGCTGCATTTGCTGTCTTTAGGGTTACATGGAATGGCTCACAATTTTAACAAAACTACCACCTACGAAGAAATTTGGGGGAGCCAACAACTACCATCATATAACCATTTTTTTGCGGAAATAACACCTACAGAAGCAGACACCCAATTCGACAAACACATTTTACTTCTTAGAGATTATAAGACTTTAGCTAGCACGTCCAACTTTAATGACATACAGATAGACTTCAATATGTTGAACGGGCACCCCTCCGGACTTGATGTGACCGGCTATATCAATCAGATATACAAATTTGAAGACTTGAAATCCTCAAAAATGGTAGTCTACTTCGAGGATTTGGTATCCGATAATAACGTTTTTTTGGAAATAGCAAATTTCATCGGATTTAATTACGATTTAAAAAAAATAAACTTTATAAACTTAAAAAAACAAATTATGAAACTGTATAAATCATCGGGACATTTGCCGTCTACAAAAATAGTTCAGAGCGAACGTAGATTGAAGGCAATTCATGCGGATATTAAAAGCAGAATACATTACCAACTTTATAAAAAATATTTGATTAGATATAACACTCAAGAAAAGGGAGAAGAGAAATGGGCAAATATTTCGATGAATTAGAGAGAACAATGCAATGGCTCGGACAACAGCCTGATACCATGTTTTTAGGTCAAGCGGTAGAATATAAAGGTACCGCTATGACCAACACCTTGGTTAACGTACCGAGAGAAAAACTACTAGAAATGCCAGTTGACGAAGAGATGCAAATGGGAATTACCAATGGATTAGCAATTGGTGGAACCGTGCCCATCACCATCTATCCTCGTTGGAACTTCTTATTGTTGGCGGCCAATCAATTGGTTAACCATCTGGATAGGATGCCGGCATTCACCCATGGAGAATACGTGCCAAAAGTAATTATTCGAACCGGTATTGGATCCGAGCGCCCACTTAACCCACAAGCACAGCATGTCGGGGATTTCACAGACGGCTTTCGAAAGATTCTCAAAAATATCGAGATCATTAGACTCGAAGAACCGGAAGATGTATTCCCAGCATATGAAAAAGCATATACCCGCACAGATGGCATGAGTACCTTGATTGTTGAATATGGTGATTATTATGGCGAAAAGTGATTTAAATGTATTGTTTGTTACCGAAAAGTGGTGTGACGCCGATCCCAACAAGGGTTTAACAAACAACTATCATAATCTGTTTAAGACTTTTAAGACAGTACTAAATGAGGCAACTTTTAACATTGTTCATTTGGATGAATACGCGGTGGTTAAGAAGAAGCATATTGATGGATTTTTGCCTACTTTAATCGATAGAGTAGAACCGACCGTTGTGATTTTCTCATTGCTTGGCAAGTCGCACCTAAATCCTACAGATGCAAGCTATGAATACATCAAGAGCAAAGGCTGCAAGACTGTTTTCATGTGGCCCGATGTTTTTGATGGGTGGGGGATCCCCGAGATTGAAGAACTCAACGACAAAGGTTTTGCTGACTTGCATGTATGCTGGGGTGCAGAAAAAAATACCAAAAAAAAATACGATAATTTAATTTGGCTTTGGGCACCTCAAGACGAAACTCTGTACTATCCTCTCGATGATGAACAATCGATTCCTGTGAGCTTTTTAGGTAGTGTACGATATCCCGAAAGGCAGAAATATTTACAACATCTTATTAATGAAAAAGCTCCTCTCCTCGTCGACGGTGGACAACGCGAAAAAGGACTATCTCCGAAGCGCTACGCAGAACTCATGCGCCATAGCAAAATTAGCCTCAATTTTCCCGAAGGTCCCGATGGCTATGACCAATGCAAGGGACGTGTGTGGGAGATCCTAGCGAGCAAATCATTGTTATTAGAAAGAAAAAACACTTCCATTGAAAACTTTTTGAAACCGAACGTCCATTATGTTGAGTTCGAAAATGAAGCAGATTTAATCGAGAAAATAAATTATTATCTTGACAATGAGAAAGAAAGAGATTATATTGTGAATAAAGGTTTTAATATTTTTAAAAAGAAATATAACGCCACAACATTCTGGAACACGATTATGAAGGAGCTAGATTGTGAGTTATAAATACGACGTTTCGATTATGATGCCTGCCATCAGAACCAGTCAATGGTTGATGATGTACGGTAGTTTAATTAATGCGTGTCAAAAATATAGTTGGGAATTGGTGCTCGTAAGCCCCTTTGACCTGCCAGATAATATGAAGCATTTTGAAAATATTAAAATGATTAAAGATTACGGAGCCCCGTCACGGTGCGCTCAAATAGGGGCGATTGCATGCGAAGGTGAATTCTTGTATCATTGTGTAGACGACGCAATATTCTTACCAGAAGTAATTGATAACGCTGTCGATTGGCACCGCCAACATTGCTCTGATAAAGATGTCATCAATATGCGATATCGCGAAGGCGCAATGTTTTCGGGGCAAACACTCCCTGAACAATTTTGGCTTGCATGGTTCCACGACGAACTACGGTTACCAGGAATCCCCCAGCACTATAAGATTTCGTGCCATCACTTTATGAAGCTTGATTACTTTAAACAGCTTGGCGGCTGGGACTGTCGATATGAATATATTAACCACTCGCTGCACGACTTAATGTTTCGAGTGCAGGCAGATGGCGGCCGACTGTATGACTCACGCACAGACGCCACCACATGCAATCACTTCATCGACAAAACAGGCGATCATGCGCCAATTTATGATGCACAAACATTTCACGATAAGCCTCAATTTGATGCTATTTACGCAGTTCCAAATGCGGCCGCATCCAGAATTACAATCCCGCTCGACAACTGGACACAACAG
>Ga0315338_1002824_pt1 | contig 16275 bp, 30 predicted proteins | sample ASW8metaG_FD_204518 | JGI IMG/M metagenome (GOLD analysis project Ga0315338, IMG submission 204518) | Ammonia-oxidizing marine archaeal communities from Monterey Bay, California, United States - ASW #8 | ecosystem: Environmental > Aquatic > Marine > Coastal | place: USA: California | collected... | reverse complement strand
ACTATATTGATATCGGTGGAAGAACTTATCAGGCTAGTGAGGTTTTGTTTAAGACAGCTAAGATTATGGACCTCATGGAGAATCATGGTAAGACTGAAGCAGAGGCAGCTCGCCTAGCTAACGAAGCCTTGATTGATTATAGTAATGTATCGGTGGGGATAAGGGCGTTACGTAGTCTCCCATTAGGCTCTCCATTTATAACCTTTAATGCTAAGGTTACTGCTCAGCTAGTACGTAACTTTAAGAACCATCCACTAAGCTTTGCTAAGTATGTAGCGTTGCCTTGGATAGTAAGAGAGTGGGTTCTGTCTGAGAACGATGATCTGGATGAAGAAGATTTAGACGACTTGAAGAAGTTCTTGCACAAGCACATGGCTAAGAACGAAGGAACTATAGGGATGCCTACTAAGGATAAGAATGGTAAGTGGCAATTTATACCCTTCAACTATTTTGTACCGTGGGGTTTCTGGATGAACGTCTATAACAATACGCGCGGTTTGTGGGCTGAGGATGATGAGGCTAGGGTAGGCGATGCATTATGGAAAGATACTGGTATACTTAGTGGCCCTGCTGAGATTGGGTTTGGACTTGCTCAAAACGTAGACCCTTTTACTGGGCATGAAATATGGAATGAGTTCGATCCTCCTGCTCAACGATACCAGGATATAACAGCATACTTAGCTAGTTACTTTGTTCCACCAATGTTAATGCCTAGGAATAGGGCTGGTGATATAGTAAAGGGTGGTGGGCCTTTGGTTAAAACAATGATGGCTTACAATTATATAGAAGGTAATGTTGGTCAGGACGGATTGCCTAAGTATACTATACCACAGGCATTACTTTCTTGGATGGGTGTTAATATAACTACGGTGGGCAGGCATGATGCTATGGCTAAAGCCTATTATAGTTGGAAAGACGTAGAGAAGATTCAGCGTAGATTGCTTAAGCTAATAACTGATCCCTCTTTGAGGGGGCAACCATCTAGAAGACTAGAGTTGATTCAGCAGTATCAAGAGTTAATGTTAAACAAATCATTAGAAGCCAGAGATATATCTGACGCTCTCAGAAAGATGGATAAACTTTTCAATGAAGCCAAAGCTAGTAGAGATTGAGTGGGTTGATATATTGGCAACCTCTGGGTGGGAGAAGTTAGAGGAAGTTGTACCTCCTACCTTCTATACCTATGGGTATTTAGTATTTAAAGATAAGGATACTATTAAGGTTGCTTGTACTAGAGATCAGAGTGGTGAGTGGTTTGCAACTCACGCATTCCCTAGAGGATGTATAAAAAATATACGCCCCCTAGAGGGGGGCGCATTAATAAAACCAAAGCTACTTAAGTAATATGTACAGTATAACCGCAGAGATTAATACATAACTTGCATACCATAGGGTTACAAGTATAGCCTCTTTAATTATCTGCAACTCTTTTATTCCATAGTTTTGCAGCATCATTCATAGACCCCTTGATCCTTGGGTCGAACTTAAAAGATACTTTACATGTTGGACAACCAATCATGAAGCCACCTAAGATAGCATTAGTTTTACAAAAAGGACATGATTTTAATTCAGTCTCTTTATAGTCCGTCATGGATAACTTCTAGTTAATTTACGTTGGGTTACAGAATTAATCTCATCGTAATATCCTTCTCCATCTAATCCCTTTAATGAAACAACTCCTCTCCACCAGTTATACTCTGTATCTCTGCACCAGCTTTCAGAGTAGTGTGGGTGTGAGTAGCATCCAGCAGATAGTCCGAAGATTTTCTGCCCGTCTGGTCTAGTTTGTTCTGCATGATTATACAAGTGTGAGTGTCCTTGCACCGCTGAGCAGTGCAGTTTAGATACCAAGTGAAAGCCTACATGTGTTGAACTTATAGGCCTGCCTGCTACACCAGATGTAAAGTAATGAGAGAACATTATATTCTCTATGGATAGGCAACTCTTAAAGGGTGTTACCTTCCATCCAAACTTTTCATATTGTAAGTCGCTTAATCCTATTGCTCCTTCCAACTCTGGTGCTGAGTTAACAGCTCGCTCTATTCTATCTTCATGATTGCCAAGACACATGTGTAGCTTGGGCTTGTATTGTTTCTCCTTTCTTTTTCTTTTCACATCATTGAATTTCTTTATAGGTGCAAAGAGTTTTTCTTGTGCATCTATAACCGATAGTATGTCCTTCTTATATCGCCTACCTTCAAATCCTTTGGTGCCTTTATCATAAGATGATAAGCTAGGCATGTCTCCAAAGTCTCCTAAGCAAACTATTATATCTGGTTGTTGGTCTATTATAAAGTTACCAAGAGCTGAGAATCTTTTGTTGTCATACTCAGGTGCAGCATGACAGTCAGGTATAATCAGTAAGTCTTTTGGTTCTTTATTTTTCATATCCCGCATATCCCTGTCATACATTGTTCATCACTATTATCCTCATAGATAACACCTCTCTTTGAGTGAGCTTCTTCGTAGTCACATGCAGTTATTGGTTGTCCTCCTCTACTGCCTTCTGGGTAGAGGGTCAATCCTCTAAGGCCATGTGCATACTTAGATACTACACTGGAAAACTTTCCTAATGTTTCCTCGTTGTTTAGTTCGGAGCCATAAGGAGGAAGATTAAGAGTAGAACTAATAGCGTGGTCCACATACTTCTGTAATTCATATTGAAACTTTATTCTCCTTTCTGGATCAGCTGCTAAATCAATAGCAGATTCTATATCACTATGTTTAATCCCCTGGTCTATAAGATTTTGGGCAGCCCCATCTACTACAAACTGGTGCTTCCACTTGGTTCCTTCCTGTAAGTATCTCCTTTTATAAGCCACTGCGTAAATGGGTTCCACTCCCGAGGTGGTGCCAGCTAATATTGAGATGCTACCTGTCGGAGCTATGGCTCTGTATCCTTTGGGCCTGCTTAAGAAGAATCTATCACAGTGTTCATTAGCAGACTTCTCCGATTCATCTCTATAAACCTTAAGCCATTTCTTTAACTCATCATTCATATCATATTTATAACCAGACTTAAGTAGCCATTCATGCACTCCCATTAATCCTAGACCTAGTCGTCTGTTCTTTTGCCTAACTTCTTCTACCTTTGCATAAGGTAGGTGCGCCCTTATAGTACCGCATACTAGAAATTTAGAAGCCACGTTAACAACATCCTTAAATTCTTCTATGTTTTCTATGCGACCCATGTTGATACTTCCTAGGTTACATACGTCAGAATCTGTCGATGATGTTATTTCTGTGCAGGCGTTACGTAGGGTTTCATCCTGCTTATCTCCAAAGTTAAAGCTAAACCCTGGCTCTCCTGTCATCATAGCTTGCTTGCAATTCTCTATAAAGACATCAGGCATCCTTCCTTCACGCACCTCTTTAAGAAATTCATCGTCATAGTTTAAAGATATATTCATCATATCTAATGGAGCTGGATAGTTAAAGTTATTTCGTTTAACATCTGCTAAGGATAGCTCTGTACCGGGCACATTAAAATCGTGCCAGTTTTTAATCCTTAGAAAATCTAATGCGTCTTCATGTTGCCAGTTTAGGGAACCGTACATAGCTGATCGTCTCGACCCCCCTTGCATAACATTGCGCCCTACCTCGTTGATAACACTTAGGAGCGGCAGTGGTCCTGAAGCTACTCCACCTGTTCTTCGTAGTGGTCTTCCACTTGGGCGAGCAATACTTACATCTATACCAATACCACCCCCTGTCATCAGACATGACATCGCTCTTTGAGTTACGTCTGACCATTCTTCTCTTGAGTCCTCCATTAATCTTAGTAGGTAACAGTTGTTCCAGTAGCTTGCATCTCTACCTGCGTAGTAAATATACCTACCTCCTGGTAAAAACTTAAACTCTGTTATAACCTTAATAAGATAATCCCTATCTGACTTAGACATGATAGGCATATCCTTTCCATTGCGTGTTCCGCATACATCGTTAACAATGGTGTGCGCTCTATCCCTCCATGTCTCAAAGGTATTAGATGCATACTTATTTCTGAATGTTGTTGCTCCTAGTTCAGTATTAAATTCATTCATTTATATCTTCCTTGTTAATACCTGTGCTACCGAATCCTTTCTCTCCTCTTTCATAATGAGAGATTGAGTTGGCGTTAAAAGATGGTGTTTCGTATTTGCTAAATACTAATTGAGCAATCCTATCTCCTTCTGATATATCAAATGGTAAGTGTCCTAAGTTAGCGAGCAATACTTTAACTTCTCCTCGATAGTCAGGGTCTATTGTTCCTGGGGAATTCAAAACAAATACCCCATACTTACTAGCAAGACCACTCCTTGATCTTATCTGCCCTTCCATTCCTTCTGGCATGTTTAGTTTTATACCAGTCCCAATTAACTTTCTATCTAGTGGTCGTATAACATCATCCTCTGTAGCAAAGAGGTCATACCCTACCGCCATTTGAGTAGCTCTCTGAGGCATAGCATAGTTATCTTCAGTAGGTTCTATTATAACATAGTCTTTAGGTCTATACCTATCATACTTTTTTAGCATCTATATATTTCTCTTTAAGGTTGTTGTCTTGTGCGTATTTGATAAACTCATCTATAGTTACACCGGAATGCTCTAGAAATGTTTCCTCCCATGATTGAGTACTTTCTTCTATGCCTTCCAGTCTTGTTTTGTATATCACTCTTGCAAGTCTATACATAATTGAGTCAAACAATTCTCCTTTAGAAAGGTATGTCATCAGCTGTTACCTGTTCAGCTATATCAGACATAGCATTCTTCATACCAGTAGATACTTCTTTCTTATACTCTGGCGCAGAGGCTTCAACTTCTTTATAAGCATCCGGACTATTAATCATTTGTAACATCTTACCTTGTATATCAGTAGTGTATTTTTCAATACCATCCTTACCAGTATACTTTCTATAATCAATAGAACCTTCTACATATAAGTTAGTTCCTTTAGTTACATAAGAGTCTACTACATCTGCTGTCTTGCCATAGAATATTACCTTATGCCAATCAGACTTCTTGTATTCTCCGTAACCAGACTCAGTTACCATGTCTACTTGTGCAATCTTATTGCCGTTCTTAGTTGATCTAATGGTTGGATCTTTCCATACATAACCAAGTAAGATAGCTTTGTTAACTCCCTTCATTGTATTTCTCCGGCCAGTATTGTTTAATATTTTTCCATAGGTTTAATGAAGAACTAAATATTTCCCAGTATCTTTCAAAGTCTTCTTTACTCCACTCATGAAAGACTGTTAGCCCTGGATCTGTTGCGCTAATAAATATGTTAGCCATTCTCCTGACGGTGGCTTCTCCAGTATCTAAGTAGCTTTTCTCTACCCCAGTTACAGCGTAAGCCATAAGCTGATAAGCCATAGAGTCGTAAGCTAATTGTTTATGATCAACTCCAAACTCTTTTGTCTTAAAGTCTATGGCCCACTCATCAGATATTAAATCTACCATACCACCGTAGCCAAGCTTTGGTTCAGAGAATGTAACTTCTGATTTCCATTCTTGTTCGCCACAGTTTATGTCGAGAAGAGACTTAACAGAATTAAAGATAGCTTCGTCATCTCCTTTAGGTTCTTCCTCCTGTTTAAAAGCTCTCTCTAACATGCCGTGAATCCTTGTGCCTCTCTGTGCTGCAACCTCAGTTTCTTTTCTAGAGTTGATAAGAATTCTTTTTGAATACTCTGTATCTGTTTCTTCTGCGTATCTTTGTAGACTCATAGCAGAGCTGACGGCCTTGTTAATTTTCCATTGGTCAAGCCCAGGCTTAGCTAGTATGTCAAGGACGGATGTAACTGATGGCATCCATCCATTCTTTCTAGCATCACGCAGGGTAGAAGCCCTAAGCTTACCGTTCTTACTAGGTACATAGTGTTGAGGGTTACCCTCTCTATCATACCAATGCATTACTTTCTCCTATTCAAAGTCACCATAAAAACTATCCCGTTTAAAACCTTTATCATTAGCAAATCTCCACAACATATTATCCATTTCTACAACCTCATGTGTTGGAGGGGAGCCAACTTCATGACAATCTCTACACATCACAGCTACTTTATTAAGTAATGTTATAAGTTTAATGTCTTCTGGTGTTCTAACCTTCGTTGTTTTCTTTGCTTTCTTTACTGCCATTAGCTCTCTCCGTTGTATGTAACTTAGTTACTGTTGCCTTGCTTGCCATTAGCTCATCAAATCCTTCCGGTGTAGCCCAGGGTGCAGGGTTTCTATCCTTATCAAAAGCTTTAGGGTGATATAAATATCTCCCTATTCCCCACAAAACTGCTGCCCTTTTTAGTGAGTCACTTATCCCACCTTTTGCTGACTCAATTTTAGTATCGTCTGCACCATCAGACTTAGCAACCCAATCGTCTTCTATCTTACAGACTATAGTACATATCATTCTATCTCCTATAAAGTCATAGCCTGTTTGCCAACCAGCTATACCAAAGATAGAGTCTAACCTATCCATTACATCTCTTGCATCTATGTATGCTAAGTCTTGATTGCCACCGCCCTTTCTCCATTTGATTTTAACAACTGGAAAAGGTCTCTTAAGTTGTCGTTCAATTTCCTTTATTGATTGGGTCATCTTGTTCCTCTCTTTGAAGTTTAGATTTTTCCTCTAGCTTATCCAACCATTCCTCATACTCTTGTTCGTACTGCTCTTGTTCTTCCTGTGTCCTCTGCTGTTGCTCTTGATCTTCTGTTGGAACATACTCCATCTTATAATCAGACATATTATATCTCCGGTTGAGGGTAGTATATACCCGCACCAACTAAAACTGATTCAACTTGATCCATGTATTCCCCAAACTGTGCCACTGTTAATCCTGAAGTTTGTATTGGTACTGAATGCGTCTCTCCTTTAAGGCTCGTGACCTCCTGCATGCCTAAAACTTCCATAATCATTATGGTATGCAGCTCATTAACAGTGTACCCAGACTCATTAGATGCTTGCCTTATCATGTGCCAGTATCTATTGTTCTGGTCTACTGATCTCTGGTTCTTGTTACTGTAAGGTCTAACTATAACCTCTACCTTACCGCTTGTCAAGTCTAAAGAATCTATATACCTGGAGCAGTCATTCTTAGATTCTAAACTATCTATCTTAAACTTCTTATTCTTTACTATGATTCCCATTGCTTCCCCTTAAAAGTTAACTACTATTATACCACACTTGATAGCTTTGTCAATAGTCTGTAAGCACCATCTCATTTGTGTCTCCTTGTCTATCTCTCCGCTATGGCATTCAGCATGGTGTTCATAGCACACTGGCAATGTAAAGTAGTCGGGTGCTTTCTTTCCCATACCTGAGCCAAGTGCTAGGATTCTTAGGTGGTGGGCTTGAGAATCTTTACCACAGTATATACATGGTTGCTCTGCTACCCACCTTAGATACTTTTTATTCTTCATCTCATTTTCCTAAACGCTCTATGTAATTCCATCTCCCATTCCTGTATACTAGATATAAGAGTATTAAAATAATTATATTTAATATGTCTTGTATACTTTGCTTGATTAGTATTAGCTGTATCTTCTGTACCGTATATGTACCTTGATCTTGCTCTATCGCTCATTGATCTAGTGCCTACACCAAGACAAACATCACATTTATACACCAGGTCTAGTACTCTTAGTTCCTTTCTTCCATTACACTTAGGACATATAGCTGGACTTAGTGATTCATCTAGTGATAATGTAACTATATTAACTAAATCTTTTTTTGTAACACTCTTGTGCCAACTTTCTTTTAGGGCGAGCCCATACAGAATCCTTAAAATCTCATCCCTCCAATTGTATTCCATAGCATACTTAAGCCTTGCATATTTAGATGCATCTCTACTTGCTTTAGATAGTGCCATGCAAACATCAGTCCAAGGTACTCTATTAACAGGCCCCCATATACTGGGTGACTTAACCGTAAGAGACTTGAGCGATTCTAAACCTGACATCGTTATATATTTCCTTGTATATTTTTGTTGTAGGGTTCATGTCTCCGATTAGTTCTCCTGATTCAGTATAGTTTTTAAACATTGCACATGCTATCTTGTTAAAAGCACACCTCTTGTACCAGCTACAGCCAGCACACGGTGGATCTTCGCTCTTGATTGCTCTAAGTATATTAAATATAGGTCTATTCATTGTTTAGTTTATCCATAAAATCCTTTGCTCTAAATATTATTAATGTTTCATCGAATGAAACCCCCTTTTCTTTTAAGAATACTACAGGTGTCTTGCCTTTCCTTGACGAGGCAACTGCTTGAGCCATAGCATCCTTAATCCATAATGGTATTTGCTTTCTATATTTACATTCAATAGAAAGGTAATCACTTGTTACGTCTGGTGAGTCTCCTCTTGTTCTCCCTGTTACAGGAACTCTAAGCGCCTGGTCTCCCAGCTCTGTTAAAAAAGTACCGACCCACCGCTCAAATTTTTTCCATGTCTTATCCATATTGTGGTGGTATTTCCTGTGCAGCATTAAAGGGTAGGTGATATGTTCCCATTCTCCAGTTGTATGTTAGCTCACCTGTCCCTATCTTACCGTCTTGTCTGAACCTAACCTTCTGAACATGTACTTCTATTAGGCATCCTTCTTCTTTAGCTAAGTCTCTCCATATAGTAATACAATTATCAGACTTGTCTCTCCATCTAGCAGAGCCACTGATATCATACGGTGTAGGTATAGGTATCTTACCGCTCTTGTCTCTGTAAAGTTTAGCTGGATGTGCCACTACCCATATGTGAATACCATATCTCCTACCAAACTGTCTGATTCTTTTTAATGCTACTGAAATGTATTCAGTTTCTGTTTGGTTGTTATCTCTTGTATGTTCTAGCTCATTCCAGGGATCTATTACTAAACCACGTATCCCCTTTGTTAAGACAAGCCGCTTGGCCGCATCTAAAATAACATCAATAGACCATTCCTTATCGTCACTTGGAAGTATCCATGTGAAGTGTTTAGTCAGCCAGTGCTTTCCCTGGTTTAAATTTTCCTTGCTCATCCTGGGCGTTGGCCCATCAGAGAATGGTTCACCTATATATTTTTCCAGAACTCTAGCCATATGATCTTCGAGAGGTTGATTCTCTGGTGAGAAGATAGCAAAGTTCCAGCCATGATTCTTAGCTATGTTAACCATCATAGCATCAAGCCAGTTAGACTTGCCACTACTAGGTATACCGGTAATAACAGTGAAGGCACCGGGCCTTACTAAATAGTATGGGTCTACTGTTGACCATCCTGTACTAACACCACACTCTACACCGCTATCATATAATCTGTCTATTGATTCTGTAAGGTTTTCTGCATCGTAAGTACCAGCTATAGGGTATGGCTTAGCATGTGATACACACTCAGACAATACCGTCTTGCCGTACTTAACTAACACTTCATTTGAATCCTTACATCCATCAGGCCATACAACTTTATGGCACCTATCCTTGCCCAATCTCCTAGATAATTCTTCCTCCAGTTTATTTCCAGGCTCGTCATTATCAACAGCTATAATAAATTTATCTACACTATTAAATTTTTCTGAGTGTAGCCAAGGATCATTCAAGTAATCAAACTTAGATGAATAGTCTGTGCTGTTAACAGGAGGAGCGCCGTCAGGCACACTAAGACAAGTTCTAATACCAGCTTCCCATAAAGATAACTTATCTATTTCTCCTTCTACTATAACAACATTAATATTCTCTCCTTCTATATCATCTATACCATAGAAGCAACGCTGTGCGCCAGCCTCTAACCTAAAGTTCTTCTTACTGTCACGATACTTTACATTAATTAACTCACCATTCTTAAAGTAAGGGAAAGCTACAGCCATAGTGAAGTCCTCTAACTGTGGCATGTAAACTTTTCTCTGTCCTATTTTAGTTTCTTCTAAGGTTGTCTCACTAATTCCCCTCTTATCAAACCACTTCACAATCTCAGGCTTTAGTGAGGACATAGGTATAGCTTCAGGCTTAACGTACTTAGGCTTGCGCCAGTGTAGCGCTGATGGCCCAACGTTATCCCTACCATTAGCTAATGTGCCAGCCCATCCACAATGATGACACAACCAAATCCCCTCATCTATGTTAACAGACAGGCATGCAGCTTTCTTCTTCCTTCTCTGAGAAGAACAACTAGGACATTGGGTATGTACTTGACCAGACCTACCCTTACTCGGTAACTTAATACCAAAGTCCTCAAATGTTTTCATTTAGTTCCACCATAGTTTTCAACTTCTTCTCCGTCACCTTCGTTACCACCTCCACCCCCGCCACCTTCCTTAAAAATTGAAAGACCAAGTCTCTTTTTGGTACTCATCAATTCTCTATAGGCTAGAAGCTGAGAGATAGCAGAGTCTACATCCTCCCATCTTAAGTCTATCGTGCAAGTAAATGGATCTTTATGAGTAACGGTTAATCCCTTCCTCATATCACCATCAGTCCATTCTATATCTAACATTAGTCTCTCCTGTTGTATTTAACTCTTGACCCTAAAGGGTTACGATCAAATTCAGTTAGAGCTTCTTCATATAACTCCTCTAAGTTAATCATACAATCTTTAAGAAGATCCATCCTCATTAGAGGGGTCAATTCTCCAAATCTAGGCCATGATTTAATCTCTCCTTCTCCACTTTCTAGATCAGCTCTAAAGGTTAACAGCTTGCGTCTATCTGCAGTCATAATCCCTCCTATCTATTATACCACACTGAAGGGTCTGTTATCTGTCTTATCTAATATAATATTTATTTCTTCTGGAATAAACCCTCTATTAGACAACCTAACACAGTCCCTCATTATACCACACTCACGACTGTCATCAATATAAAAGCTAGACCAATCTAATACTTCAACTGCTATGTCATGATCTTCTGGTGTCATATATATCTCTGGCTTAAACATCTCCATCTGGCTCATAGTATCTTATCTCCTTTTTAGCTTCCTGCCGACGGGTTTTCCTAGATTTAAGATGCTTCCCGCCTTTCTTAAGTATAGGATAATTATATCGTGGCTTAGCTTGCCGTTGCTTCATCTCTCATTCTCGTAAACCGAGTAGCAAGACAGCTATCTGGCAGATCTTTGGCTATATCTAACGCTAACTGCTTACATTTTTCTGCATCTTCGTTATCTTCCATAAACCTACCAACAAATAACCTTCTGATCAGACCATCATTAGGGCCATTCTGTCCAAAACATGAAGGCTTATACATCTCAATAGCATAGTGCTTAGTGTTTGTATTCTGTCCTCTGAACGTTGCATACTGTGTAACATAGTCCAATTCCAGATCAGATTTAAGGCGAGCCTTAGTCATTTCTCTGTAATGTTTTTCTTCAAGTTGTTCTTGTAACGGTTTGTTTTCAGCGAACTTTTTCTCACCTCTATTTATTTTCTTACCACCCTCTACCTTCCCACTGGCGCGTAGCTTTATGTTAGCGGTATTAGTTATATCCCATACAGTCTTAGGGCCATAGTGTGGGTTCCTAACATCATCTCCAGGACTATACATTAAATACATTTTATTATTTGCATTTGTTTCATATATTCCTACCCACGCCGGTAAGTAAGACAGCATTCTCTCCATAGTTCTGCTGTATCTATGCCTTTTCCTACGCTCACCAGGGGGCACATCTATGTATATGTCACCATTTTTCTTGTATGTAATGACAGTATCTGCAACAGTAACATGCTCATCGTTCTCCCAGTGCTGTGATTCCATCTGGAAAAGCAAGTCACCATGATTATTTTTTACTAGATTAAAATCATTACCCATTCTTACCAAGCTTACCTCTGTGTTGTAGTGATCATCAATCTTTTCGTAAGTACCGTACTCGCTGTAACCCATATCATATGAATTATATCCCATAAATTTTCTCCATTCTATTCAGTATATCATTGGTAGAATCTAATACATCTTGCCTTGTGACCTCATCATCACGTAAAGTTTGAACATCTTCAATCAATTCACCCTTCATTTGGCACCTAATATCATCTAACTCCTGATCTTCTGAGAAGTTTAACTCAGGAAGAATATCTATTAGATCACACATCTTGTCCATTAAAGTCTCATGTATTACTGGCTTATCTTTAGACAGAACAGAGCTCATGTGCTTAAGCGCATCAACTATTCTATCACATAATACTTTTCTAGATTCTTCAAACTGTTTCTCGATGCTCTTTTGTATGTCTACTTTAATACGGTTAGCTTCTTCCTCACCAACAGCTACCCTTAAGTCCAGGTTATCTGCATCAGGTACTGGCCTTACGTAATGCTCCATCTTAAACTTAGATACAAAGTCATCTACTGGTGGGTAATCCCACTCGCTAAATAATCCTCCATCATCTGATGATTGCCCACCTAATCTATCCTTGCTCTCTTGCATCATCTCATCATACAGTCCGTTCTCTAGCTTCCATATGTACTGATCCATCTCTCTTTTAGATTCTCTCCACACCTTAGAGAAGGCCATGAACTGTGTGTTAGGCAGTAAGTTTACCTTAATGCCGTTGTTTAACCACGGTAATGTCATATTATCAAAGGCATTTATTACTTTCCTTTTAATATTTTGTGGTTCTTTTAGGTACTTAGAATCTATAGTAATCTTATTAAAATTACCAGAACTTCTACGTCCACCATCTATATTGTACTGATCTGCGATGTCATTTGACACCTGTTTGTCAACTTTTCTACCACTTGGTATAGAAAAATCCACCGTTAATAGTAATGCTTTGTTACTTAGACTCATATATTTCTCCTTAATCTACTTCGATTATCTCACCGAACCCACACTTGTCCTTGTAATACTCTGGATTAGAGTCGTATGCTACCCATATTACAGGATAATCTGGTGCATACTCAGGAAAAGAACCAAACATATCTGTTAAGTATACGAACAGTGTAGGATTCTCATCTTGTTCTTCAACCCACTCAAATGCAGGCTCAAACGATGTGCCACCACCACCTCTGCTATCTATAACTATTGGTAGATCGTCATCGGTGTACCGTTGCACATTATTAACAACACTATCAATATAAAGAACGATGCATTCATCTATATCACACTCCTCAAAGATTGAGGTTAGTTCACCACCAAACTGAGGCAGGTGTGGTATAGCTGACCCACTATCATCTACTGCCACTACTAATTTACTTATACCCTGTAATTTCTTAACTGATGGCAGGTATATACCCTCATCTATAAATCTTTTGTTAGGTTTAGTCCAACTTGAATCATACCTTACTAGATCATTGGCATACATCCTAAGTTTCTCTCCCCATAATACTTTAGGCTCAAGAAATTCATCTATTAAACTCTTGAATTCACCAGGCAATGTGCCTCTTAGCTTACATGCTTCAGCAGCAGATACTAGCCTCTCCTTCCACTCGTTCTCTATCTCTTGCTTCTCTGATGATGTCAACTCACCATCTTCAAAGTACCCTGTGCCACCAACATCTTCTAACCCAGTGCCATCAACTGGTGTCCCATTTTTTATCAGGTCATTATAGATTGCATCAGCACTCCAACCATCATACTTCTCATCTAACAACGCACCTTCTGGAAGTTTGATACCATACTTAACAAGCAATGGGTTGATAGCATAGTCACATGCCATATTCCATACCATAGGGTTCCTTGTGCCTCTCCTGGTCACATGAAAGAACCCGCAGTGCATCACCTCATGTAGCAGTACACCAGTAACCAACTCAGTACTCAGGCTATCAGCGTACTCCTCATTGTAGAATATAGAAACCCCATTAGTAGCAAAGGTATCTATCTCATTGCGTGGCTTCATCTGCATAGGACACAGCAACGTACCAAAGAACGGATGATCTAGTAATGCATGTGACCTTGAAGCCTCAATCTTTCTTTCTAACTGCATTAAACCTCCTTATCCCAGTAGGATATCCGTGTTCTTCATAGCAAAGTCAGTGAACGCCTTAGTATCTGTTAGTTCTGGCTTGTTCTCAGTCGATTCCTTCACTAACATTATACCATACTCAGCAGGCAATCGGCTCATGTATTTCAAGACAGACTCATAATTTTCTGTGCTTGAATGAAACGCCAGGCTACATGCTATAGCATACTGAGCACTTGGATTCTCAGGAACCTTAGCCTTCCCTGGATTATTTATGCAATCATCAGGATCAGGTACCTCAGAGGCTACCTTTTCATGCGCTCTGAACGCTACTGCTGCCCCTTCCCCCACATCTGCTGAATATAAGTGAAACCTTATATCATCAGGTGGGTTAAGACCTCTGGTTTTGCTCAGCTTTTCCCAGCTTCTAGGTGTGGGCCATGCCCAGTTACTGTCACCCTTCTCTGGCCTCATGTGCATAAAATTACCGTGTAACTTAAGAAAAGATGTAACCATAGGGTCAACACCTATCTTAATGAAGTACTTGAGCAACCCATCTGAGTCTAACACAACCTCATAATGGGAGAATCTATCCTGTAATGCGTAGGATAAACCCCTGTTTATACCACCATGCTCACGCCTGTTGCCTATCGCTATGATTATCCAACCCTCTGGAAACTTATAGTCTCCCAATCTTTTCTCAAGAAAGAGTTGTTGTAACGATGCCATTACCGAGTCCATCTTCACATCTAGAAACTCATCCATGACAAACGCACCCCTCTCCCCATCCCGATCAACCCTGGGTAGAAAGTCAGGTATCGCCCACCTGGAGAGCAACTCATCCCTATATGGGACACCTCGGATGTCAGCATCACCTATTTGTGTGGCCCTAAAGTCTATGATATTACCCAACTCAGCCATAGCCCAAGAGTTTACCACCTCTGTCTTACCTATACCTGATTCTCCTGCTACCATCACAGAATTACCATGCTTGGTAGCAAACGATAGGTACTTAGGTAGATCAGTTACTGCGATCTTCGCTGTCATATATATCTCCTAGTTAATTGCCATAGTCGGTGGTTGTGAGCAAAGAACCAACGTAGAATAGTATATAATACCATCATCTGATTCCCTACGCAATAAAGGTACAGTAGTATCAAAATCTCCTAGCCTGTATACCATAGCACCTAGCTTATCATCCCACACCTTAATTGCAGTCCTTTGCAAGTCCTCAAAGGTTATACTATGTGAGTCAATCATCTGTCTCACACTCCCCTTGAACATCCTTCCAGGTTCTACCACCATCCAGATAGATGCCCAACCTCTCATCATCCAGTTCCTGGAGCGCTATCGGATCAGTACATTCCCACCACTCGTACTTACCCCTGCGCCTCTCTATCTCAGCCTCAGTCCTATCCTGTTTCCTGACCGCATGAATCCAATCTTCTTTAGTCAGGTTACAGCCACTTGCCATCTTAACTACAGCTTCGCTAAATAAAGGCATAATTGCCTCCTATGTTATGTGATGATCTCCATCATCACGGTGCTTTACCATACCACCCAAACGCAGGCGCAGTATGATCCCTTGATTCCCATCAATAGGGAATACTACATTAAAACAGTATCTTGTAGGAAATATTAGCTCATCATCCTGATATGCATAGTCTGGCGCACTATCTCTACTCGATTCCTCTAGCACCCTCACCATTTTTATCCATTCTATGTCCCCCCTGTTCCCGTGGTCGCCCTCAAATAATCTATTGAAGTACATACAGGTATTATATGCGTCACTCTCTGTGTCAAAGCTCCTCCCGTCAGCCAGTCTGCGCTCAACCTTGTCTGGTATTAGTGTTTTATAGTTCTTCATAACCGTCCTTTCCATAGACGAGTTTTCATACCTAAAGTGTACGTTAAACCAGGGGCCTATTAGATTACTATACAAATACTCCAATGCTATCCCATTAAACAATCCTCGAATAGCTATAGTATCAGGATCAATGAACCTTTTTCTAAACCAATAGTCACATGATGTTGAGTAATCATGCCACAAATTGCTATTTTCCTGGTGGGTCTTACCATAACCAAAGCGTACTAGACTCTCAATCCTTCCGCCTTCACCCATCTTCACCACCGACTCAGGCATATCAGTCCTCCTCGTATTGAGACCAGTCATGTTGTGGAACCCCTCTAAAGTCATCAGGTTTTGGCTCTACAACCTTAAAGTCTATCCACCACGGTTTAGTATTCCATACCAACCTCCAATGCCCATACCTAAAGGCACAATACAAATGGTACATTTTATGGCGAAAAACCCACCACTTAACAGCCCTGGTCTTGGTCATTAGCTTTCTCCTGTTTTGCAGCCCACCTAATTAAATCGTGATCTAAATCCTCATAATGATCAGACTCATACTGATCTTGTTCGTACTGCTCCTCTT
>Ga0315338_1002823_pt1 | contig 16281 bp, 9 predicted proteins | sample ASW8metaG_FD_204518 | JGI IMG/M metagenome (GOLD analysis project Ga0315338, IMG submission 204518) | Ammonia-oxidizing marine archaeal communities from Monterey Bay, California, United States - ASW #8 | ecosystem: Environmental > Aquatic > Marine > Coastal | place: USA: California | collected... | reverse complement strand
AATTCAGTTTGAATTTGTTGTGCAGTTATTGTCCCTGTTGATATTATATCTGCAAATTGTACATTTGAATCTGTCTTAACATTTTGGTCCATATCATAGAGTTCATTAGCACCTTGGCCTGTATTTACAGTAGAAAAAGTAACTGCATCACTCTGTCCAACTCCTTGTGTTGTTCCTGTTCCTTCGAGGGTAGTTGTTCTTGAACTAACTGAAGAGGATACATCAACCAAATTAGAATTAGTCATTCCACCTACATAAACTGCTCCGAATGAACCAGTAGATGTTGCAGAAGCACTTAAACTAGCACTAAGTTCTAATCTACCGAATGACCCAGTTGAAGTAGCAGAACCACTTATATTAGCACTTGCAGTAATAGAGGTTAATTGGAAACCTTGTGCTCCAAAATTTGTGTTTATTTTACTACCACTTATATCAGCGGTTAAACTTATATGATCATCAGTAATTGAATAATTAGTAATATACTGTGATTGACCAGCCAATACACCATAAAATGTTACTGTACTATCTGGTGCTGCAGTAAATGTAATTGTTGAACCACTTATAGTATAAGATGAACTTGGTTCTTGTAATACACCATCCAAAGCAATAACTGTGTTTGCTGCGGCTGGCATAATCTTGCTTGTACCTACTTTTAAGGTAAAAGAAGTTTCAGATCCATCGAAATCTCCACTAATATTATCTATTAATAAAAATTCACCACTATTTGTTGGTTCTCTTCCTATATATCCCATTATATCCCTTTACTTACTATAAATTTTTTCATTAATCTGTCCACGGTGTAAATTGTTGTAATCCATATTGTACTGGTACTAATTGTGTTTCTGAACCAGTGAATGATGCTGTTGCTTGTGCTATTCCCATTATCATACTCATTTTATCTGCTTTCATTCCTTCACCACTTCCTGATGACGATGTAATACCATCTCCAATTGAAATATTACCCTTTTGACCATTACAAATAATATGCCCATCTCCCAATATTGCGACTTGGTGTAAATTTGATTCTCCTTTTGGATTATTGTTCATAGAACCAGCGTATGTACCCAATACTTTCTTTGAGTATGCAGTTGATGTTTTTTGAACATTATATCTGATACCCCTTTCTGTATCAGAACCTTCTTTCTGCTTGTAATATATATTAACAATTTCTACAAGTGTTCCGTATGGGTATTCTGAATCGGCATCGGCAACTGGTAATGATACTTCATGGTGGGCTGTAAACGCACCATAACTAACTGTTGAGCCTGAAAATGTAATGAAACCTATTTGGTCTCCATTTCCATCTAAAAAGGCTATAGAGTAATTAGTACCACCTGCATTATCTGCTCCAGCTAATATTTCCATTCCATATCTATTTGAATTATCACCGTCATTATGTATTTGTACAGCATATCCACCAGCAACGTTTGCGGTGGTTTTAACATATCCATCTCCACGAACAAGAAACTTAACATTACTTGCTTGGTCTCTTGCAGATATTATTGCCTCACCTGAATCAGCTCCCGCTCTTATCAATAATCCTTGACCATTATCAGCATCTTGATTGTGAAGCACCGCTGCATAATCTCCATCTATTGAACATTCAACGTATAAAGGATTCGCTGGAGCCGTTGTCCCGATGCCGACAAAGCCTCCAGATGTATTACCTTTAATAGTCATAATTGGCCCTTGTGCAGCATTTTGTGAAGCTGCATAAAAATCCAATTGCGAATATAAATCATTTGCTCCAGCATTATATATATTAGCTTTTATTTGACCTGTAGTAACAATTTCTGCATTATCTGTATTATCTCCTGTTGTAAAGTATAAAGTAGGAGAGTTGCCATATCCTGTACTAATTTCTATAGAACCTGTAACATCTAAAGAGCCTGATGACATATTTGGCGATGTTCCGATACCGACTTTAGCAGAACTACGCTGTATTCTAATTGCTTGATTAAGAGCACCATCCACAATCTTAGAAAATACTGGATCACCTGAAGTGTTATCAAGCCCCATATCTAAACCATATATATCAGCATTTGAAGCTCTTTGCGTCATCCGAATGATACCTAACTTATTATCGTTACCAGTAACCTCAAGAACAGCATCAGGGTCAGTTAGACCGATGCCGACATTACTATCAGCGGCTATGGTTATTGCTGCACCAGCGTTACTATGAAACTCCCAATTTGTTGCAGATGAATCATATTTTATTTTTGCTTTTTCAGCCCCATCATCTAAAAATCCTACAATGCTATCTTTATTTGCCCCACCAGAATCAAGTCTAAGTTCAACATCTCCATCATTAGTTTCAAATTTAGTTACATTATCCCCCGATGCAAAAGTGTGTAACAAAGACCCTGGACTCGCTGTCCCGATGCCTACATTGCCTCCACTATTAAAATAACTATTAGCATTATCTTCACCAGATAATCTCGTTCCGATAGTGGAATTATCATTTTTATAGAATTGTATATCACCTGCTCCCGAACCATTCACCAATATTGCAGCTGCAACACCACCACCTGTATCTAATACTTTCAATCCATATTGATTCATAGAAGATACTTGTGTAGTTAATATTGAATCTCCACCAGCTCCTGCTGTACCAACGCTAACTGTACCAAACGAACCAGTTGTAGCTGCTGAACCACTAACATTTCCACCGTAATTAGCAAAAGTAGCGGTTGAAGCTGCTGAACCACTAAATATTGTTCCTGAACCACTTAAAACTGTTTGAGCTACGAAACCACCACTAATGTTAGCATTTTCTAATGTAGTTGTTCTTGTACTAACTGACGAAGATACAACTGTTAAATCTGAATTACCCATTTCTCCAATAAGCACTCTTCCAAACGAACCAGTACTTGTTGCACTACCTGTAACATTACCACGAGTAGTAAATGAACCGCTCTGTAAAATTGAACCCGTAAATTGATGCGAATCTGAGATATTATCTCCAAAAATATTTGAACCAGTAGCTAATGTGATAGAAGCAGAAACGAATTCAGTTTGAATTTGTTGTGCAATTATAGTTCCTGTTGATGTTATATCTGCAAATTGTACATTTGAATCAGTCTTAACGTTTTGGTCCATATCATATAATTCATTTGCACCTTGACCTGTATTAACTGTACTAAAAGTTACAGCTGAATCAGTTTTTACATTCTGATCCATATCGTATAGTTCATTTGCACCTTGTCCAGTATCTACTGTAGCAAATGTAACCGCACCTGTACCATCAAATAAAGCTCCACTCGCTTCTGCAGTTGTAACTCTTGTTGATAATGAAGATGATACATCAACTAAATTAGAATTTGTCATTCCACCAACATCAACTGCACCAAATGATCCAGTTGAAGTAGCAGAAGCACTTAAACTAGCACTAAGTGTTAATCTACCAAATGAACCTGTTGATATTGAAGAACCACTTATTATATTTAAACTACCAGATAATGCTCCTCTCCAAGAACCACTAATTGAAGTAGCTGTATCTGTTGTTAATGCAGCTGGTTCTATAGTATTATTATCAGGTGTCATTATTCTCGAATCACCTATAATACTACCATGAAATGCTAGTGAAGATGATGGAGCTGATGTAAATACTACTTGTGAACCGCTCAAACTAAACGCACTTCCAGGAATCTGGTACACACCAGATAAATAAATAGCGATATTATTTACATGCGGGTCTACAGCGGTACTACCAACTGTTAAATCAAAAACAGTTTTAGTTCCATTAAAATTACTTGAAATATCATCTAATTTTAATGCAGGCCCTGCATCTTTTCCCTGAGTTGCAGGTAATTTGCCTATATATGCCATTAAGTAATCTCCAACATACTTATGGTTACATCGAGTGAACTTGAAGTATCACTTTGAAACTGTAAAATGTCTGCGGCTTCCATAACCACTTTATTTCCTGCCATAACTTCAATACTAGAACCAACTGGGATTGGTGCTTGTTTTACTATAAAAACATCATCCGCCCCCGAACCTGCGCCTGTTTTTGCTAATTTTACCGATCCTCCAATAGGATTCGTGTTTGTATTAGCAAGAGAAGCACCTAATATGATTGTAGTTGTCGCAGCTGGACAAGTATAAACATTAGTTAAAGTTGTTCCAACACTTCCACTCGTTACTGAGTTAAACGTATTAGCCATTTTGTATCCTCATCTCTCTTCCTTATATAAATATTAAAAAAATCATTATCCTAAAGCAATTGATAATGCTATTATATCAGCACTTAAAGTATTTAATCTTGTTTCAATTGATGAACTAAGTGCTAATATTGATGGTGTAGTCATTCCAGCAACTTCTACATGACCAAACGATCCTGTTGAAATCGCCGAACCACTAACCATTCCCAAGCTACCACTACCAACTACACCCTGCCAAGAACCACTAATTCCTGCAGCAGTAAAATCACCCTCTTCACTTGTAATTCTTGAAGCTAAAGAAGATGAAAAATCTAATAAATTGGGAACTGTCATACCAGCTACACTAACTGCTCCAAATGATCCAGTTGAAATTGCTGAACCGCTGTACATTCCTAAGCTACCACTACCAACTACACCCTGCCAAGAACCACTTACCGCAGTAGCACTGAGTGAACCACTAATCAATGTACTAATATCTGAACCTAATTCAGTTGCATTAATATGGCCAAATGAACCAGTTGAAGTAGATGAACCACTTACACTTCCAGAACTATCTACTTTTAAAGTTTGTCCTACAACTCTTAATGCTCCAAAAGAACCAGTACTCGTTGCACTACCACTTATATCACCAAAATTAACACCTGATAATTGTACTGATGAAGTTATCGCACTAAGTGATATTCCACCACCTACACTAAAGTTTGCATTACCTGATTGTGGTTGTGCAAATACAATATCCATTCTTTGAGCAGAAGCAGCATATATTTGTTGTGGTTGTATTACATTATCTTCATCATCATATACTGTAACTGATGGATATTGTTCACCAACACTATGAGTTACTCTCCAATTTGTAGCTGCAGTACTTTGAATATGCTGTTTATTCTTACCTTTTTCATCAATAGCTTGACCACCAGTAGATACTATAGCATTACCACTAATTGCTGAACCAAATGTTAGAGTTATTGTATTAGTATCAGTAGCAGTAATACTCGTTGGTATAACTATTTGATCATTTGAATCATATACATCTACATTAACAAATTTATAATCAAAATTATGAGAAATAGTCCAAGTTGTATTTGCACTTGTTTGTGTATGTAAATATTTTTGACCTACTGATAATCCACTATACGATCCTGATATATTTCCACTTACTGATAACGAACCTGTAATTTTTACATCTGTAGTTGCTGAATAATATGAACCTGTTTTAAGAAATGGTACAGCTGTTATATTAGTAAGACCTTCACCATTTCCTTCTAATCTACCGAAAGAACCAGTTGAAATTGCGGAACCACTGACCATTCCTAAACTTCCGCTTCCTATTACACCCTGCCAAGAACCACTAATTCCTGCAGCAGTAAAATCGCTTTCTTCAGTTGTAACTCTTGAAGCTATAGAAGATGAAAAATCTATTAAATTGGAAACTGTCATTCCTGCAATATTAACCGCTCCAAAAGAGCCAGTAGATATCGCTGAACCACTAACCATTCCCAGGCTACCACTTCCGACTACACCTTGCCAAGAACCACTAATTCCAGCCGCAGTAAAAGCACTTTCTTCAGTTGCAACTCTTGAAGCTATAGAAGATGAAAAATCTATTAAATTAGGTACAGTCATTCCACCAGCATAAATTGCTCCAAATGAACCAGTTGAAGTTGATGAACCACTAACACTTCCAGAATTAACTAAATGTATACTACCAGTAAAAGAGTGTATATCGTCAGAAGTATCACCAAATTTAGTTGAACCACTTGCATAAACTATTGAGGCACTTACAAATTCAGTATGAAATTCTTCTGCGGTAACTGTACCAGTTGCTGTAACATTTGCAAATGTTACATTAGAATCAGTTTTAACGTTTTGATCCATATCATATAACTCATTTGCACCTTGACCAGTATCTACTGTAGCAAAGGTAACTGCATTACCCTGACCAACTCCTTGTATAGTACCAGTTCCTTCAAGTGTAGTTGTCCTTGAACTAACTGAAGATGAAACATCAATTATATTAGAAACGGACATTCCCGCGACATTAACTGCTCCAAATGAACCAGTACTTGTCGCACTACCACTTACTGTTCCCTTATTATCAATAGTAAGTGTTTGCGGTGAAGTAACCCTTAACGATCCAAATGAACCTGTAGATTGTATTGAACCACTTATTAAAGCACCAGACCCACTTAATACTGCTTGAGCAACAAATCCACCACTAATATTAGCGTTTTCTAAGGTAGTAGTTCGAGTTGAAAAACTTGAACTTGATTCTGTTATTGAACCACTTCCCTCTAATAAATTAACTCTTGTACTAAATGAACCACTATCAGATTCTAAATCACTTGTTCTCGAACTAACTGAAGATGATACATTGGTTAAATCTGAATTACCCATTTCTGCAATAATCACTCTTCCAAACGATCCTGTTGAAATTGCAGAACCGCTAACCATTCCTAAGCTTCCACTTCCAATAACTCCCTGCCAAGAACCACTAATTCCTGCAGCAGTAAAATCACTTTCCTCGTCAGTAATTCTTGAAGCTATAGAAGATGAAAAATCTAATAAATTGGATACAGTCATACCAGCTACACTAACTGCTCCAAATGAACCAGTAGATATAGCTGAGCCACTAACCATTCCCAGGCTACCACTACCGATTACTCCTTGCCAAGAACCACTAACTGCAGCTGGGTTAGTAGAACCACTTATTAAAGTGGATATACTTGAGCCTAATTCAGTAGCATTAAAATGTCCAAATGAACCAGTTGAAGTTGCACTTCCACTTACAGTTCCAGCATTGTCAATTGTTAATGTTTGTGGTGAAGTAACTCGTAATGATCCAAACGAACCTGTAGATAACGAAGAACCACTAATTAATGTAGTAGAACCACTTAAACTTAAATTTAAATCTGTTACTCTTGTTGAAAACGACGCACTTGATTCTGTTATTGAACCAGAGCCTTCTAAAAGAGTTACTCTTGTTGAATAACTTGCACTTGATTCTGTTATTGAACCACTACCTTCAAGCAACCCAACCCTTGTTGAAAATGAACCACTATCCGTTTGAAGATCATCAACATTACCTTCTTCTGTAGTAACCCTTGTACTAAATGAAGAAGAAACATCTACCAAATTAGAAACGCTCATTCCTGTTACATCAATTGCACCAAATGAACCTGTTGAAGTAGATGAACCACTTACATCACCACTTGCAGTTATATCACCAGTTATATCTAAACTATCACCAAAATCAATTGTAGTTCCGCCTGTAACGGATTCAAAAGCATCAGCCTTAACTGTACCACTAGCAGTTATATTACCACCTATATGTAAATAACCAAACGAACCAGTTGAAGTTGCACTACCACTTACTGTGCCTGTATTATCAATTGTTAAAGTTTGTGGTGAAGTTACTCTTAATGAACCAAATGATCCAGTTGATAGAACTGAACCGCTAAATATTGTACCAGAACCGCTAAGAACTGTTTGAGCAACAAAACCACCACTAATATTTGCGTTTTCTAATGTAGTAGTTCTCGTACTAACTGAAGAAGAAACAACAGTTAAGTCTGAATTACCCATTTCTGCAACGATTACTTTTCCAAACGAACCAGTTGAAGTAGCAGAACCACTTACTTTCGTAGCTGAAATATTTAATAATGCAACGCCGTCATCTTTTACATCAAAATTACCACCATCAACATCAATAACCATATCATCTGCACCATCTATTGTGAGAGTAGCATCATTTGTAATTGTATCTGCTGTAAGTACTAAACCATCTATTGTGAAATCTGTTGTGGCATCAATAGTTGTACCTTTAATTGTTGTGTGTGATGCTGCTCCGATAGTCGTTCCGTCAATTGTACCACCATTTATATCCGCTTTACTGGTTACAAGACTATCAAGTGAAGCACTTGTAGCAACTGAAATACTTCCAAATGAGCCTGTAGATGTTGCACTACCACTAACAGTACCTGTATTATCAATCGTTAATGTTTGTGGCGAAGTTACTCTTAATGAAGCAAACGAACCAGTTGATAGAACTGAACCGCTGAATAATGTACCCGATCCACTAAGAACTGTTTGAGCAACAAAACCACCACTAATATTAGCGTTCTCTAATGTAGTTGTTCTTGTACTAACTGAAGATGAAACAACAGTTAAGTCTGAATTGCCCATTTCCGAAATAATTACTCTTCCGAATGAACCTGTAGAAAGTACACTACCACTAATTAGTGTACCTGAACCACTAAGAACTGTTTGAGCTACGAAACCACCGCTTATATTAGCATTTTCAAGTGTCGTTGTTCGAGTACTAAAAGAAGCACTCGACTCTGTTATTGAACCAGAACCCTCTAATAGATTAACCCTACTACTAACCGAAGATGAAACATTAATTAAGTTGGGTACTGTCATTCCACCTACATAAACTGCTCCAAATGAACCAGTTGAAAATATACTACCACTCACGCTTCCTGAGTTAACTAAATGAACACTTCCAGTAAAAGAGTGTATATCATCTGAGGTATCACCAAATTTAGTTGAACCACTTGCATAAACTATTGAGGCACTTACAAACTCTGTATGAAATTCTTCTGCTGTAACAATTCCTGTTGCTGTAACATTTGCAAATGTTACATTCGAATCAGTTTTGACATTTTGGTCCATATCGTAAAGTTCATTAGCACCTTGTCCAGTATCTACTGTAGCAAAAGTAACTGCATTAGTTGTACCAACACCCTGTATTGTACCACTTCCTTCAAGGGTAGCCGCTCTTGATGCAATTGAAGAAGATACTTCTTTTACATTAGAAACTGACATTCCACCAACATAAACCGCACCGAATGATCCAGTTGAAGTAGCAGAAGCACTTAAACTAGCACTAAGTTCTAATCTACCAAATGATCCTGTTGAAGTAGATGAACCGCTTATACTTCCTGTTGCATAAAAATCTCCATGAACTTCAAGTTTATTTGCTGCCGAAGCTGTTCCGATGCCCACCGTATCATTTAAAGCATCTGTTCTGAAAAGGTTAGTGTCATTATCGCCTTTAACCTGAAAATCAACATCAGCGGCGTCATTATTAATTGTAACTTTATCCGCTTGAGTGCCTCCGCCACCTTCATTCAAGTAAATCATATTTGCCGCACCAACCACAATGTCTATCTGATCAGGTTGATATCTGATATAAGTATCTGCATCTCCATTGTGAGAGATATATTCGTCAAATCCAGCGTTTCCTGCAACTGCAATTAAACCAAACGATCCAGTAGATATCGCTGAACCACTAACCATTCCCAGGCTACCGCTTCCGATTACTCCTTGCCAAGAACCACTTACCGCAGCTGGATTAGTTGAACCACTAATTAAAGTAGCAGTATCTGAACTAAATTCAGTAGCATTCAATTGGCCAAATGAACCAGTAGATATTGCAGAACCACTTATATTACCCTCAACTTCAAGTCCTGTTTTTAATGTTTTACCTACATACTGATATACTGTCATATAGATATATTGAGAATCAGTTGGATCTACATCAGAATTTAAAAATTGAACTACACCAGTTTTATAATCAAATTGATAATCATTTGTAGAAACTAAATCACCTGAACTTAATGAACCTGTTTGAGCACTTTGACTAACTGCTGATGATTTAAATACAGCAGCTAAATAACCAGGAGTTGAATCTTCTGTTGTCGCATTTGCTAATGCAGAAACTGCATATTTTGGTGATATAAAATTAGTTTGTTGATTATCATTAAGTAACTGAGCACCTACTCCATCATCACTTCCAGTTGGACTTAAAAATAACCATACTTCATTATTAACACTTGATGGTGTTAATTTATGCCTATACCAATATTTTTTTATTTCATTACCACCAACAGATAAAGTTGAGCCATGTTGAGAACTTCCACTATAAGGTAAATTTGAAGCTGTGATATGGTGTGCTTGTGTAAATATCTCTTCAGATCTTAAATCGAGGACATTAGTAAATGCTTCTTGAGCAGTCGTATAAGTATTATGTGTATACCGTCTTGACGCTAAGAGTCTATTTGATTTTGAGCCTGAATCTATTTTTCCCATTACATCCCTTAACTAAAAGTTAATGTAATATCATCTATTGGTGTTGGATCACCTGTATATCTGACTATCACATATAATTCATTATCGTTATCATCTAAATACATACCATCACTATTTCTCATTGGAACTGTGTAAGTATTACTTGCTACACTACCACCTGTATTTCCATACAAATGTATTGCATCTGAAAATGGATTCAAGTGAAAATCTGTTTGATGTGCTACACTACTTGAAATTGCATTAGCAGTAGTTTCAGAAGGATCGAATATTCTCGCGACACTTAATTCACTAGTTGTACCACTACCACTTGCAGAACTCTTAAAGAGTAATGCACAAGCAACACTATCATCTGTTGTTGCTTTCCAATTAATCAATGTATTATTATTAAGATTAACTGTCATACTTGTTTTTGTTCCACTTGTTTGAAATCTTCGTATATAATATTTGTAAGAACCACTACCATAATTCTCAGGATACCAGTATCTATAATCACCACCTGGGTCTACCAAATATCCTGGTTTTACTTGTAAATCTTGTTCACCTAAAAATGGCCTACTAACATCATAAGTTGTAGTCCAAGCATCCCCACTAAATCCAACTACATCATTATTTAATTTTATTCTAAAACTTTCACCTGTAAATACTTCTGTTGTTCCTGTTAAAGCACCACCATCATATCCTTGATATCGTTGATAAACTCCCATTGAACCACTTGCCCCAGGTTGGTCGAATGAACTACCAGTATGATAAAGAAAGGTATAAGTAGCTAATGTTGAACGAGATGAAGCTCTATTTCTACCTCTAACTGCAACTGTAAATGATGAATCACTAACACCAGTTTGACTTATATTTTCACCTGTAGTTCCACTCAAAGTATAAATTGCATTATGTGTATAAACATCTGTTCTTGTCGGAATTACACTTGTACCTCTAGCAGTTGGCGTCGAACCTGAATTATTAAACACTGCATTTGCTGTTTGTATCGTTCCACCACTTGTACTCAATCCATCTATTCCTGATGACGCTGCTACCGAACCAACACCAACTGAAGCTATATTATCATCTGTTAATGTTGTTGATGCTGCATATAAAGGATCAAACAATCCATGAACTGATGCACTTAGATGATAAGTTGAACCACTTAAATATGGTGCACCACTCAAACTTCTACTTGTTGCAGTTACATAACTTTGAGTTACATTAGTTATTCCTATCGAATTACTTCCAATATCACTTTCTATTTGGTCAATAGGAGCCCAAAAATTATTTTTTGCAGTTCCATTAACAAACTGATAGTTTCCTGAACCAGTCGCTATTCCAACTTTTAAATCATGATACCTATAATAACCACTTGAAGATACATTTGTAAAATCATTAACTAAAGTAGCAAGTGAACCAGTATATCTTCTCGTTAAAGAACCAGTCATAGTAGCTCCGCCTACATCAGCAAATTTACCATCTTGATATGCTGCTGGTATAACTGCTGGTTGAGTAGTAACCATTTTTGCTAAAGTTAAACCATCTGATGTTCCAAATGTACTATTTGATAAATCTAAAAATGATTGTGTTGTAAATTTATTCGATGTTTCGGATGGTGTTGCAACACTTCCTGTATCACTAAATGATTGTGTAGCAATAACTCTAACTTTAAATTCTGTTTCAGCTCCACTTGACAATCCACCCAATCCAAATAATTCAGTATCTACTGATGAACTTACAGTTGTCGAACCACCACTATTAGAATCAAAATCTACTTTATATGTTGACCCATTATCGTGATATACTGAAATTCCAGAAAATACAGTGCCACCCTCTTCTACCCAATCTTTCGTAACCAAATATTTTAATGTTGCATTTGAAGTATTGTAACTTTGAGGTAAATATCCATCACAACTATCTGTACCACCTAAACTATTTTCATTTGTATCTACACTTGCAAATGTTTTTGTATTTGGTGCAGCGTCTGAAACATCTAGGGAATGACTTAACACTCCTGACATAAATCTTAATACTTCAGAAACGTGGGTTGTATTATCAAAATTATTAAAATAACTACCATCTAAACTTTCTCCCCAAGGGTTAGATGTTGGCCAACCATTGGTAATGTTATTCGTATAAATAGCGGTAGACCCACTCGCGGCTTGTTCAACCTTTAAATGAGTAGTAGAACTTGAACCAGTTATGACTAACGGATTCCTACGAATTTCCTTACCTTTATAGTTCATATTTGACATATTATGTTATTTCTAAAATACTCGCAAATACATCTATATCACTATTAGCAGAAGCTTTCGTTTCTAATTTATCACCAGCACCTAAGTTAATTGGTTTTTCTAAAATTACTGTTGAATCTGCAGGTACATCTACTGTTTTCATTAGATATCGTCTGTCAGAAAAATTTGCACTACCACTAACAGAAATATCTATTGTTGCATCATTAGTACCATCAACATTACTTACATAAATTGCATGTACCACTCCAGTTGTACTTACTGGGCAAGTATATATAGGTTGTAGTGTGGTTGTTGAACCTGTCGCTGCATTTTTAAAAGTTTGAGCCATTATTTATTCTCCTTATCCCCCAAAAACTATAGATAAAGCAGTTGCTGTATCTACAACACTTGTTCCTTTTTCATAAACTCTACCAGTTCCAGTAGTATTTATACTACCACTTGTACTTAATACAAACGAACCTTGACTGGGATCATCACTACCACTTACGTGTAATGAGCCAGTATTTATTCCGAAAGAACCTGAAAGATCTTTACTTAATTGTTTGCTGTCTACTAAAGCCATACTTTATCTCTTCTTGTTTTCTTTTTTCCCAAATAACCGTCATAGATTGAGAAATTTTCTTTTTATGTTCAGTTGTTTTTGGTTGTTTCATTTTTTCAATTGTTTCCATAGTAAGTTTTCTATCCATTTGAGCACACGACTTACATACTGAGTTATTGCCAACCGCTCTATCAAATGCATCTTTACGTGTGTAATAAATTATTTTACTACAATCAGGGCATTTACGGTTTTTTCTATTTTTCCAATGTCTTTTTCTCATACTTATAAATATCAAAGGATGGTAAAAGAAAAGTGGAATCTACGAATTAAATTTTCCCCACGCAACTATTTCATCACTACTTTCTAAATCATATCCTACACTATTATTATTTACTGACATATAAAAAGTAGACCCACTTTGTTGTACAGTTAATGCATCATGTTCTGCAATAACGCCGTTGACAAAAAACATAAAATCTTCTTCACTAGTAGATGTTAATCCAGTTGGAGCTGATGCAGTAGTTGAAGTAAAAGTAGCAGTACTAGCATCTACAAAACTACCTGTATGTGTAAAACTCTTTCTTAAATAAGTTTGTTGATCATCACTTTGGTCATCCGCATAAGATTTTGCAGCATTCTCCGTAACTATTGACGTAGCACTTCCATCTACTAATGAAGTATCATTTGATATTTCTATAATACTATTACCTGCATTTACTGTCAATGAACCAGATGAGAACATACTACCAGTCATATAATGTTCATCAGCTAAAGTATCTCCAAAAAGTGTACTACCACTTTCAAACAAAGTTACTGATTGAGATACTTCTGTTTCTACTTTTTCTGCAATTAAAATTCCATCTATAGTTACATTACCATCTACAGTAAGGCTTGCTGATATATTTTGATTTCCCGTTTCAGTAAAAGAACCAGTTATACCACCATTAGCTAAAATCATTGACCCATTATCAATAGTAAATATATCAGTTGGTGTTATAGCTCCAAAAACTACACTTGATGACGGACTAACTGCTTGTCCAATCGAATAAGTAAATGTTATAGAAGTTAATGCATTAACTTCTGTATTAGCAGGATCTGTAGTAAATCCTGTTCCATTTTGAAATGATAACGGATTTTTAAAAATAATCTTAGCCATTATAACCCCTATGAATTAAATTTACCGATTGCTAATATCTCATCATCCGATTCTAATAAATAACCTATACTATCATTATCTACTTTTAATAATAAAGTTGAACCATTTTGTTGGATTGCGATTGCATCGTGTTCCATATACTGACCATTTATAAAAAATATAAAATCATTTTCACTTGTAGAAGTCATACCAGTAGGTGCTGAAGCGGTAACTGCTGTAAAACTAGCAGTAGCTGGTACTGTAATTGATGCCGTAGTTTTTACATATTGTTTTCTTAAATATGTCTGTTGAGTAGATGTTTGATTGTCTACATAAGTTTTTACTGCATTCTCTGTAACAAATGATGTAGCACTACCATCTGCTAGTGAAGTATCGTTTGATACTTCTATCATAGCAGAACTTCCATTTAAAGTAATAGAACCAGTAACTAATAAACTACCAGTAAAATTATGAGTATCATCAAGAGTATCACCAAATTGAGTAGAACCACTTGCATATATTATTGAACCACTAACAAATTCTGTATGAAATTCTTGAGCTGTTACTGTACCACCTATAGTAGCATTTCCACCTACTGTTAAATTGCCTGTTGTGCTAACCGAACCAGAAATACCTAAATCACCAGTTATACTTCCACTATCATATGTCAAATCATTAAATACTAATGAACTTGCAGATACTTGAGCAAATGTTACATTTGATGTAGTAGCTACATCCTGTCCTATAGATATTTCTAAATCTACAGCTGAACTACCATCAAATTGAATACCATCAGTTGAAAGAGTAACTCCAGTTCCCTCGTTAAAAGTTATTGGATTAGTTACTGTAACCGCGATTGTTGATTCTTCTGTACCTGGAGCAACTCCACCTATCGTATCTTCTAAATCCTCAAGGAATGTACCAGCTCTACCTACTACTTTATCTATTGCTGCATCTGTTTCAGCACTGAATATAACTTTTTTTGGTGTTAAAAATTTCTGAGTTGTAGAACGATGATCAAAATTACCTTCTGGTAATAAATATCCTCTCAAAGTAACTGTAAAAGTGGTTCTAACTAATCTTTCAGCGTCAGCAACTTCAGTAGCATCAGTAAAACTATCAATGCTACTTCTAAACCTCATTTTATCAGGGTCGCCCCAATAAGCCCCCTCTGAATATACGATTTTTTCAACTATACTATTCATCTGTTCAATATAAGATGTCCAAATAGTAAAATCATAACTTATGGTTACATAATCTGGAAACGCTACATTATAATATTCTCTTTGAGGAAGTAAACCAATTTGAGTTGCAAAATTATCATAACGATTTACTTGTGAAAACTTTTTTTCAAAAGTATAAAACATATTAGGTTTATTTGCATCTAATTTATCTTGAGGAAGTTCTGTATCTTTAGTAATAGATGTTCTTCGATAAGCAACAACTGGTGTTATAATTTGCCTCTTTTTATCTTTCATAAAACCATCGCGTTGAATTGCTTTCCAACGTTCAGGTGAAGCATACATAATTGGTACTTTTACATTTTCACCATTTTCTAAAACTGAAGGTTTTATAATATTTTCAAAATAAAATATAATAGCACTATCTACATCCATCAAAGATACAGAAGGAGTTTTTACATCATCATCTTTTCTTGAATACAAATATCCTCTATTTAAAACTCTTTGTTTTCTAGGTAATGGTTTAGTTCTAGCCATTATATACTTCTCACTCTCTCAATACTTAAACTAGATATTCTTGCTAAAAATGCATTACATATTACCGAATGGTTATAATCAGTTTGTCCGCCCACTAACTCATTTTCACTTATAGATGATACTTCCCAGTATCCAGAATTCCAATCTATTACATCACCTATTTCTATAACATAACTTATATCTACTAACATTTGTCGTAAAAAAGAAAATAGTGCCGTTTGTGTTAAATCTGGTCCAAATTGATCTGTAGTAGTAGCTTGAGCTTCTGCTTCAACTAATGCACTTATTTGAACTCCTGAATTATATATTTTACCATCTGCTGTTTCACCGTACATATTGACTTCTGTATCATAAGCTGATATTTTATAGATAATTACTGGTTGATATATAATACCATCTT
>Ga0315338_1002822_pt1 | contig 16286 bp, 17 predicted proteins | sample ASW8metaG_FD_204518 | JGI IMG/M metagenome (GOLD analysis project Ga0315338, IMG submission 204518) | Ammonia-oxidizing marine archaeal communities from Monterey Bay, California, United States - ASW #8 | ecosystem: Environmental > Aquatic > Marine > Coastal | place: USA: California | collected... | reverse complement strand
TTACTTTTTGTAAAAGTTTCCGATCCCAAACTTGTGCTTTTTAACATCATCTCAAACATGATTAAAGCAAGTTTTTTGGTTAGATCTGTCGAATATATTTTTCCATTATAACCATTATTTACAAGCAGTGGAATTTTTCCAATGTGATCAAGATGGGCATGGGTTATAATTATAGCTGAAATTTTTTGGGGGGAGATAGGCAATTTGGTATTTAATCTATTGGTATTTACTATATCCTTTTCATATTTGATATGCTTTGTCTCTGGATAAAACAAGCCGCAGTCAACCAAAAAGTCTTTTTGATCTGTATTAAAATAATAAGCCGAACCTGAAACCCGTTTCCCAGCACCAAATAATTGAACATTCGCTTGTCTTAATTGTGCGTATAATAAATTCGTGGAGAGTGTTAATAAAGCAACTATAAATGTTATTTTTTTATTCAATGGTTTTAACTCTGGCCTGTTCTTTCAATAAATAATTCTGAATCTGGATAAATATATTTGGCTACCATAAGATGATCTTCAGGACTTAGGACAGTATTCATCATGAAGTCTTCAATTTTAGCATCGCTGATTTTTCTAAGTCTAATTTCTTCATCAAGCTGCCATCCTATTTCACATAACACTTCCAGAGAGTCAACTAGATCAGATTCAATTAAATGGGAAAAGTAGGCAAAAAATATTGTATAGTTTTTTATTAGCTGTTTATCTGAAAGAGCGTTCATTAATCATAATTTAGTGTTCATGGCTTTCCCCGCAAACGATAATAGGTTCTTGGCATCATGTCCAACTTTTTAAGTCGTTGATACACTTTTGGGAAAAGGGTGATATGCTCTTTTTCCAATGATTTAAGTAAGCCGGGACGAATTTCCGCAAGACGTTCTTCTGCTTTAATGATAGTCTCTGGAGTACTAAATGAGATTGATAAGCATACGTTGCAAGAGACTCCTTCCTCAATCAAATACCCTAAAGCTTTATAGGGCAATGCATAACTGGATGACATTGCACCTGTAATCCTTACATATTCTTCTTCATTTGCTCCTTTTATGGAAACGCGAACATGCAGATTGTGAAATCGAGAGAGTTCCTTAGCGAAATCAGGATCGTGTCCAATAGTCATGCCATTCGTTTCCAACACATAAATTAAATCTGATTTGTCCACCAGATCTAAAAGTTCAAATAGGTGCTGTTTACCCAATGTTCCTTCAGCCGCGGATGCGGAGATCAGCTTATGACCATATTTTCTCGCACTTTTACTCAAAGCATTGAATACCTGTTCTGGAGTATAGAATTTGCCTGTTGAGTGAGGCTTTCTGACCGGAGCATCACTAAAGCAGAACTTACACCGCAGGTTACACCCAACCTCTGTGGCGGACGTAGTGCCGCCATAGAAGCGAAGCGGACGGGCAAGCCGTGCATACTTTCTTTTATTGCCATCGATCACCACTTTTTCGGTGGCTTTGGTAAGTACGATTGGATCGTACCCGTCCAGTTTCACTTTTTCCATTCTAGTTCTTTGCCTGCTTTCCGCCGTAAAGAATTTGATTCTGGATTGACATAATTGCGCGTGTAGCACCTCTAATGGTTTTACCCATAAATGTCATACCGCCATTCTTTTCAGAGTGCTTCCATTCGTAGTCCATTAGATCATTAAGGAAAGAAATAGGGGTAAAGCTGCTTTCGTTCTTAACAGTAGCCTTATGAAGCCGTTTTAACGCCTTTGACTTATCGTTGTAGCCCAGCTTTGACTTCTCGACAGCATCCCCAAGAATTTCTATAGTCTCATCGTACGATTCCTTATCGACAGGATGGGGGCGACCATCCTTACCGCCAACAGCAAAGGCAAAGCGAGCCGGATCATCAAATCTTGATGAGTCACCATGCACAACCTCACTAACCAGCGCAAGGGATTTGATTGTTCTTTGACCCACGCCTTTTAGCATTAGAAGGTCTTCAAAATTATCAATGCCTCTCTCATAAGCCATATTCAGCACTGAGCCTAAACGTGTCATGTTGACATCTGACTCACGTACATCATGCCGGTTGGGCAAGGAGATCCCTTTAAGAGCATCCATAACTTCTTTTGGATTTTCTTTCGTCATGCTCACAATATTCTTTCGAGCAAAGTCTGCCCGACCATCGGCAAGATTAAGGATCTTACCTCCCTTATCTCCCACAATTCCCTTATGTGGATCATCCACAAAAGATCTAACCGTTGGTGAGTGCCAGTGGTAGCGGCGAGCCCTTCTTTTGGAAGTATTCATCCCCTGAGATATTGCCGTCCACTCGCCCTCATCAGATAAGATGAAATACTGCTGATAGAGGTTATACCCATCCTGTACCGCATTATTATCCACTCTTCGAGTAAGCTGACAGGCTTTTACCAGCTCATCGCCTTTTAAGCCGTGCTTATCTGATACTCGTTTAATCTGGTTTGGGGCGTAGTAACTGTATTTACCCTTTCCGCCCAGTATATAAATCCCAAGCTCGCTAGCCATTGGATTTATCTTTCTTTTAAGTGAACCTAGTACAACTGCCGTTACGCCTGACGAATTCCAGTGCATTCCCATCACAGCTCCAAAAGCTTGAAACCAGTTAGGATTAGACAGTCTCGTCAAGACTTCTGACTTGCCATAGTTCTGTGCTACAGACTCAATGATCGCTGAACCCATCTTTCCCATACGTTCAGTTAGCCATGTAGGCACTTTTCCAAAGTGAAGGGGCATCCCCATCGCTCCTGCGTTAATCATCATTTTCTCCTATTTCTCATTGTGTGGTGATGCTCTTTTGATATGACAATCCCTTAACTAACCGCATTCCAATTAGTCTATTCAGCATTGCCATTTTTGATACATTATCAAATTTTCCATCCCGAATCACCTCTTCTGCTATGCGGTATCCCTTAACAAAAGCAGGTTTCGGGAAAAATATTTGCAGAATGCTTTTCCTGCGTACGTTTACGGGTCTATTATAATTATTATAAAATGCCTTTTTAATTAAAGCAGAAGGCATAAGCAGATACGCTGCAAACTTATCAGCCTGCCACTCTTCAGGTTCTTTCTTTGTACCTTCAAATCCACAATCTTTTCTACTGATAATTTTATCTTCAGAAACATCTTTGCCATGTTTTTCATTGTAAAACGGAACATGGAGAACAATATGTCCTACTTCATGGGCAGCTGTAAAGTGCATTCTTCCCTCATGGTCGATTAAATTTTCATTAATTTCTATTGTTTTTTGATCTATAAGCGTCCCCCCTAACAGGTTTTTATCCTCATAGATACCATCTTTCCTGAAATCCACATCATATCCAAGATGCTCGATTATATCAAACACAGGCACAGGCGCAGTTATCTTTTGCCCTTTATCCTTGCAAAAGCTTTCAAGGAGCTTGGCACTCTCTTTTTCGATGGTGCTATTTTTTAAGTATGGGTACGCTTTTTCTTTTGTCGTCATTGTAAATACTATTTTTTCCTCTTTTTTATCTGCTCGGTAAGATCTTTCCACTCATCCTCAGTAAGATTTTTTGCCGTGCGGAGGAATTCAGGAACGGCTGTTGGTAGTTTTTTAATGATTTTCTTTATGTCTTCATTTACACTATCGGCAGCTGCTAGAAGTTTATCAACATCATAGTCCAGAGCCTTGGCAAGCTCCGTTATTACTTCCTCTGATGTTGTCACTCTGCCGTTTTCGATGTGCGCAATATTTACAAAAGATACGGAGACCTTTTCTGCTAACTGGCGCAAACTCAAGCCTTTTTGCTTTCGAAGTTTTCTGATCAGTTTTCCTAACAATAGTTTGGTCATTTTAATTCCTTTCTATTTTCATTTTATTTAAGCCAAATATTTATATTCGTCACTATTATATTCACATCCATCCTCAAAACTATAGAAACCATTTTTAACTTTTAAAAAAAAATCTTCAAGAGTCTCGAGTGGATAATCTTTATAATTAAATTCTAATATTCCACAAACAGAGCAGCCAGTAATTTCATCTCTGCTATGCTCGTAGCAGTATCTTTCACATAAACAACGATCATAAAAATGAAATCGATCATTTTCTGGACAAATCCAACGTCCTATATTTCCTTGAACACCCCAAATAAGACGATTAAAATTCTTAAAGATAAATCCAAAAACATTATCTATTATTCTATGAGACAGAGATTTTTTATTAATTGCCATAATATCCTTTAACTTTTCAAATCATTGTAAAATGTTAATTAACACTTAACTAATATTATATCCGTTAAGTATCGCTTAACAAGAACTTTTTTCAATTATTTTATTGTTGGCCTTAGGCAAGAATACCAATTTGTATAATGATTTTTTGTAAGTTTCTGTGGGAGCAAAACCACTTATGGGAACAGTTTTAGAAAAATTTGCTGATCAAAGTGATAAATTATTTTCGATGGGTATTATTCGTACCGACAGTTTTACGGGAGAAATCGGCGAATATATTGCTAAGGCACATTTCAAATTAACATTAACTGACAGAGTTAAACGTGCCATCGATGGTATAGACCCGTACGGGTATAAATATCAGGTAAAGTCAAAGGTGGTTTCTCGGAAGGGTAGTCTACGCGTCACCAAGCTGGATGTATATGAAGTGGACTATTTATGTGCTATTTATTTTGATATATATTATAATCCAATAAGAATCATTCGAATCAATAATGAATTTTTTCCGGGTAGTTCTTTTTCAATAAATAATAAGTTTCTCAAAAAAATAGAAGAATATGATGAATACCTTTCCGGAGAGATTGTAATAAAACCAGCTATAACAAAAGAATTAAATGCATTTGGAAAATTATTCTCAGATCTAAAGGAATCGGGAATAGTTAAATCTCGTAGAATTGTTGGGGATATTGGGGAATATTATGCGTGTAAGGAGTTAGTATTAACAAGGAATACTAACAATGTCGAAAAAGGTTTTGACGCTTTTGATGCAAATGGTGATACCTACGAAATTAAGACCCGACGTGTTTATGAAAGCGGTCGAAGAAAGAGCAATACTCGACGATTAAATAAATTAGTCGATAAAACTGCAGATTATCTTGTTGTTGTTGTGATTGATCGCAGTTTTAAGTGTGATGGTATTTGGAAGATGCCATTAGCAAACATTGATAATCCCAAGTCTGCAAATTTAAGTGTAGTGAAAAATACATTAGGTACAGATATTATTATACCAACGTCCATCGATTGGCTTAAATAGTGAAAGATATACAAACGAATATAGGTGCTGGGTAGAATAAATGGGTTTTTTCGGTTTGACTCGTCCTAAATGCGATAATTGTGGGTATCGATGTGGATATATGTTACACCAAGGATGGCGGCATACTGATTATCCATGGTATGTGTTTGGTAGGAAAAAATGTTTAGTTGAATATGTAAGAAAAAACCCTAAAATTAAACGAAAAGCGGGTTCACAAGGCAAATATTCAAATATTTGGCGAAATGAACTACCAGCGATATCAGAAATATTAGGCAGTTCAGAATCTTCGGGAAGTATTGCGTTAAACCCAGATGATTTTGCATTAGTTGGAAACAGGAAAAGTTATTCATTCAAGCTTGAATTTGATTATGGGATTGTAAGTAATAACATTAGAAGCTCTGCAGTAGCACGTGATTTAGCTGGTGCATTAACAAAGTCAACAATTATAAAGCCTTTGATGCACAACGGTTACTTTAGATTCAAAATGGATAAAAGTTTCACTTTGCGGATATCAAAGTTTGGGTAATTCATTGGTAAATAAAAAATTTCAAACATTGATAAAGGATAGCATTGAATATGTAAAGGCAGCCAAAAGAAAGAAAATAAATTTCGATACAATTTTATCTGACTTATATAATGATCCTTCACATTTTATTTATGAGATACTGCAGAATGCTGAAGATGCCGGTGCAAAATCAATTACTTTCAATTTATTACCTGATCTATTAGAAATACATCATGATGCGAATAAGAATTTTATATTTGAAGATGTTGAAGGGATTACTGGCATCGGACTATCCACAAAGGCAGATGACCTAAATAAAATTGGTAAATTTGGTGTTGGTTTTAAATCAGTCTTTGCAATTACCAGAACCCCTAGTATTGAGTCAGGTGATTATCATTTTAACATAAAAGATTTTGTAATACCTGAACCTTTAACTAGCAATGGTATTAAAGGTACCAAAATAAATCTACCATTTAATCACCCCGTCAGAGGAAAAGAAGAAGTTTATTCACTCATTGAAAATAAACTACAGGATATAGGCCTAAAGACCCTTTTATTTTTATCAAACATTAAAGAAATAAAATGGAAGACACTTTCTAAAAAAGGTCATTATTTAAAATCAGTTAATTCATTTGAAAATGTAAATAGTACAAAAAGGGTATCAATCATTTCACAAACTGTAGATGAAGAGTATTTTGAAGAATATCTGGTCATCCAAAAATTGATTACAATTGATAGCAAAGAATTAATAGCTGAAATAGCATATAAATTAAAATCCGATGAAGATAATATTGAGAAAATTGTTTCTGTACCAAACCAGGAATCAAAATTAGTGGTTTATTTTCCGACTGAAAAAGTGACTTATTTGAATTTCATTATACAAGGTCCATTTAGAACCACTCCAAACCGAGAAAATATTCCACTTGATGATAATCAAAATGAAGTCATTATTGAAAAAATAGCTGATTTGGTTGCTGAATCGATACCAATAATTAAAAAATTAAATTTACTGTCGATAAATTTTCTTGAAGTGTTACCAATTGATGATAAAAACTGTGATGAACCAATCTATTCTACAATTTTTAATAAGGTGAAAGAAAAATTATTGTCAGAAGACAAATTATTACCTACCAATCATGGTAGTTATTCCGATCCTAATAATTCAATTTTAGCCCGTGGAAAAGTTTTAACAAAATTATTGAAAACAAAAGATATCAAATTATTGTTTGATAAATCTCATTGGTTAGATACAAATATTACCGCTGACCTAACACGAGAATTAAGAGACTACATTATCAATGAATTAGATGTAGATGAAGTAAATATGGAAAATTTTTCCAAGAACATAACTGAAAAATTTATGAAATCAAAAAACGATGATTGGATCATATATTTTTATAGTGTGCTTATAAATAAAAATACTTTTTTTAGGGAAAGAACTCAATGGAATTCTGAAGGTGTTTTAAGATATAAACCAATTATAAGGTTAAAAAATAATAAACATAGTCCAATATTCGATTCAGCAGGAAAAATACAAGTTTATTTGCCTACAAAAACAAAATCTTCCTATAAAACTGTAAAGAGTTCGATTGCAAAAGATGAAACCGCTTTAGCATTCCTGAAATATCTTGGTATTTCTAAACCCGACGTCTTTGCTGAAATAAACGAGTTTATATTACCCAAATACAAAGGAGACGCCATTGATATCAATGATAAGGAATACTACCAAGATATTGACAAAATTATTTCTGCACTTTCAACAAAGAAATCTTCCGATAAGAAAACTGCATTGATACAAGATTTAAAGAAATTAGAAATCATTAATTCCATCAATCCAGTTACGGGTGAAAATGATTTAATGATCCCATCACAGGTATATCTAAATAACCATGATTTACGACTATACTTTGAAGGTTCTGATGCTGCTTACTTTATCAATAAAAATTTGTATAATAGGTTCGGACAAAAAGATTTTGAAAAATTTGCTTTACTGTTTGGCTGTAAAGATTCACCAAAGAGAATTCAAATTGAAAGTAAACTAACTTGGCAAGAGAAGGTAATACTTCACAAAAATCGTGGATATGCTCGAGAATTGCATACTTGGGATTATAATTATGATGGTTTGGAAAATGTAATCAATGATATGAATATTGATAAATCTGCTATTCTTTATAAATTACTTTTAAAGTCAATATCAGATTATAGATTCAATAAATATGATTTTTTCAATGGTGAGTATTCCTGGTCTTACCATAGAGCCTATATAGAACCTTTTGATTCAAATTTTAAAAAAATATTATGTAAAGTACAATGGTTGTATGATAAAAATGGTAAGCAAGTAAGATCAAATGAAATAGCAATTTCTGAACTTGCAGATGATTATTTGGTCAATGAAAAGTACTCTGATATTCTTGAAAAAGTATTGGGTTTTCAGCTTGATGAAATTAAAAAAATTGAAGAAAAAACAGGTGGGAAATTCTTAACTGCTGAACAAAATACAGAATATGAAAAATTGAAATTAGAAAAGAAATTACAAGAAGAAAGTGGAGATATAGAAGATAATGATTGGGAACCGGATGTAACGCCAGAGGAAGTCGAAACTTCAATTTCAGAAGGAATGATTGAAACTATTATCAGTGAAGATTTATCCAATCAAAAGATTTCTGGTAATGGTATCGGATATAAAGATAATGATGGTGAAAAAGATAATAGCGATGATGAGAGTGATGGAATACCAAAAAAGAAAATTGGTGATTGGGGCGAGAAATATGTCTTTATGGACTTAAAAAATAAAAGATTTTTTAAACTAAATAATTATCAAGACACAGAACTTGGCTTTTCTGGTAAAGACCAATTAAACAATATTATCGAAGTTAGATGGCTCAATAGAAATAATGATATTGGTAAAGGATATGATTTTGTTATTTTAGAAAATGATGTTGAAACCGAATATATAGAAGTTAAAACCACGACTAAGCCAGGTAAAACTCTTCATAGAATAACTGGTACACAGTGGGAATTTGCACGAAAATTATTTCTAGCAGGTGATGGCGAAAAATATAAAATATATGTAGTTAAAAATGCTTTTTCACATGATGCAGAATGCAAATTTATATCTAACCCAATTAAACATTGGGTTGATGGAAAACTCTATGCACAAGCAATTAATTTTAGATTATGAAATGCCTCTAGTTCAAATAAAAGAGAAATATGATGTTTAATAAACCAATTGTAGAAATTGATAAAATGCTTGAGACTTTTCCTGATCCACAAAGGTCTTATTATTCATCAATGGTTGCTGGTTTGTACTTTGCTGTAATTCTTATGATACCTGTATTCCTTTTTTTAATTGGAGTAAGTATCATTTATTATGAAAGTGTTTTTACCATTCAAAACTTGTTGAGATTAGTTTTCGCAATTATTGTACTTGATGCAATGCGAAATAGCGGAAGTAAATGAAACGCCTTTGGCTCTAAATAAAAAGCCCCTCAAAAGAGGGGCTTTTTATTTTTTATAACCTTTTTATTTCTTGTTGACCAACTTCCAGCAGGGAAGAATATTCTCTAACACTCGCTTCATTGCTTTTGTGTATTGGTCGCTGAATATCTTATTATACGAATCGTGTAAAGTTAATTCATCTTCATCGTATTGATCTTCAAGCCAAGACATCGCAAAATCTATCTCCGAACTGGTGTGCTTTAATGACCTATCCAGTGCTTCTTGAAGTGCGATCAGGTTATTTATGTTTTCAAAGTACGACTCTATATTAGTCCTTTCGACATCGGTCATTCAATCTCCGATTTATGGTGTTTTTATGGGTAATGTATCCGATAATACATATTGATGGGGTGCGAAATTGCTATGATTCATTTTTATTTGCAATAGGCAGATAATTATACAAGTCCGCCAAATCAATCGTTTCCTAGCATTTTTCTGCCATATGTATCATAAGTCTGTCAAATAAGTATACTTTTAGCTTTGGCATAGTTATTGTAAGTAAAGACTTACTAACTTCAAGCATGAATATTTAAACAAATAAAGGAGAAACGAATGAGTATAATTAAAAATAAAATGTCAACAGCCTACCGAGTTGCACAGGAAATGATAAAGGATAAACTCAAAGATGTCGATGAGGATATGGCTGCCGAATTTGAAGAACTAGGTCAATCTGAGGTAATCGTCTCAAAAGGTGTACATGATTATATTGAACAGGTTTTCAACGGTATTGGTCTAAAACACAATCTGATTAACCCCCAACAGTTTGAAAAAATTGATCTTGACCCGGATAAGATCATTTTCATTAACTGTCCTGGCAATGTAACGAGTAAAGGATTAAGAAACCTGGTCACATTTGTTGAAAAAGGAGGCTTCCTTTTTACAACGGATTGGGCCTTAAGACATGTAATAGAACCTGGATTTCCGGGCTATATAAAATATAATAATCGTCCAACAAGCGATGAGGTTGTACGTGTTGATATCCTGGCAGAAGAAGATCCTTTTCTGCAATCTCTAATCGGACCAAATGATGATCCGCAATGGTGGCTGGAAGGAAGCAGCTACCCGATTGAGATATTAAACCATAAAGAGGTTGATATATTAATTAAGTCAAAAGAGATTGAGAAAAAATATGGTGAGTCTGCTGTTTTTGTAACATTTGACTATGGAAAAGGGAAAATCTATCACATGATAAGTCATTTTTACCTTCAACGAGCGGAAACACGTACGGCTAGACATGCAAAGAGTGGTGCAGAATATGCGAATGAAAAACTGAATATGGATCCATACAGGAAAGAAAAGTACATGAATATGGGTATTGATGACGCCAACCTGAGCGATGTGGAGGCTGCTTATTCTTCATCATCAATAATGAATAAAATTCTGTGGGATAAACGAAAAATGGCAGAAATGGAAAGGGAAGATGAAAAAGACTAATAAGTATATGAATAAAGGTGCCAGGACTTATCTCAAAAGTGCAGTAAAGGCAGCATCGCACCCGGTTCGGAGTAAAATACTGAAGACACTTAAGGCCGGGTCTATGTCCACACCAGATTTGGAAGAGGCAGTTGGCGAAAACAGGTACAATCTCTACCATCATTTGGATGTATTAATCGAATCGGATCTTATTAATGAAATTCGTTCTGGAAAAAAGTCGAAATATTATCAGTTAAATACGCCAAAAAAACCAAATGTAGCTGTTTTTATTTTCACAGAGGAAGATTTCATAAAGGATTTCACTACCTGGAACAAAATGCTCGATGGTCTTGAGAAAATTGAAGGTGGAAAAATCCCGATCCGAGGCAAAATCACTCAAGCTGAAATTCACCTTTCTTACAGATAGGTTAACTAAACATATAAAAAAAATAATAAAAGAAAGATCACCACGATGAGTATGACGATTTACGCAGTAAAACTGTATAAACTAAACAATATCCAATGGGTATTCGATGACCCAAAAAGAAATATTATCGCAGAAGCATTTGTAGCAGGTGCAGACACACTAGTTGATAAAGTTTTAGAAGAAAATAATTTAGATCCTGATGGAAATTTAATTCTATTATTCTCTACAAAAATTTTTCCTCCACATGATGACACCTATAAAATAACAATTAATCATAAACCAGAGCCAGGCGGTGGAACATCATATAATTATAATGATCACGATTTATGGCTTTGCGACACATTATTAGACTACTATAAAAAACCACCTAAGAAAATATACTTTCAAATCAAAGGAGAGCAAAATTAATTACAAAGAAATGAAATGCCTATGGCTCATAATATTGATTTACAAATTTTACGTAATTCAATATACATGGAGTGATGGGGGTTTGTAGAGGCGCTCATTTTTCTGTTTAATAATGGATCAAATCTTTCCACGAGGTTAGAAACTTGTATATCTAATTGGCGTGATTTTTCACCTGAAATTTTGATACCAATTGATAGACTGTTGCTTGCCCATAGCGTAAGATTTTTTAGATTTTGTGAAATAAACTGAATATCTCTTACGTTATCTTTCTTGATTTTACTCTTAGAAATTTTATCGTTTTCTTGAATTATAATTTCGCCAAGGCTCTTATTTAGCATGGAAAATTCTTTAGAAAAATTGTCTATGTATGCATCATAAATATTTTTTTTTATTGTTCCTTCAGTTTTACCAATATATAAAATAGTATCAGGCGGTATTTCCCCTGGATGAAAAGCATCATGATGCTCATTTTGTCGGGATACAATTACATATAGTGCAGAAATTCTTGGTATTCTAAACGTTTTCTTTAAAGGTTGAATACTCCTAATAAAATTATCGTCTAAATTATTTAATTCTGATTTCATTATTTATTAAATCAATTAATCTACCATGTGAAACTGCTATAAATGTGATAACGATTATTAATAATAAATAGTGTTAATTTCAAATATGGCGAAAAAGAAACAGTTAACGGGTAAAAAATTATCAAAATTTCTTAAGAAAAATTTGAGAAAGATTATGACTGCTGAACACAAGGAGGCAGTCAAACTTATAAAAAGTAATGATTATAACTCCCACGTAGATATAGATGATGCTACATACCAGGTTAGAAAATTAATAGTTGATCAAGTGGGTGATCATATACTTAGAACAAAAGACAAAGATTTCTCAAAGGAGAATTACATTTCACTTATTAATGATGCGGAAAATAGTACTGATATTTTAAGGTATCATAAAAGCGGAAAAGAAAAGTACCAATATTGGATTGGAAAAAATATAGACAAATTAAAAACCATAAATAAAATAAAAGGCAGTAAAAATAAAGAACTAGATGTTGATTTGATTGAACACTTGATGACAAAAGTAAATACTGAAAGTGTTGAAAGAAAAACAAAGAAGAAAACACAAGAATTAGAGGAGATTATATCACAAAAAGAAACTGAAATTGAGAATGTTTCAAATATTTTACTTCTGGATGATGAGGATTTATTAGTAGATGAAATTGAGGATGAGTTTAGTACTGTACAAAAATGGTGGGAGAAAATTGGTCTGTCGTCAGACCCATTTAATACTAATGGCTTACAAACAATAAAAAAAGAAGATTATGATGAAATATTAGTTAATAACCCTGCAATAAAAAGAGCAAAAGATTTTAGGACTGGCAAGAATGAGAGTTTCGTTTTAGGTACAAATTATATGATACTTGGTAAACTGGGTACTGGGAAAACTGCTGTAATTGATTATATAAAAGAGTTTAGCAACGAACAAAAAATAGAATCATTTGTTGCTAAAATGCCTCAAGTCTATTCTGTGGATGAAATGAACCAGCAATTTTTTCATCTAATGTATATAAATCTGAAACAGTGGTACCGAAAAAATAATATTTCCCTAGAAAAAATGGGCAGTGCAGGGCAAGCTGATTTCATACTTGGACTAGATGAAATAATTAATGAACACAGTTCTGGCAGTTTGGATGGTTTTTTTATATTTATAGAAGACCTCCACAAGCAAAAAGATGAAAAAATTGCTTTTGAATTTATTAGTAGTCTTCAAGCTTTAACGGAAAGCGCATTACATTTTAAACTAAAATGTTCAATTATTTTAACTGGAAGCCCAGAATGGTCCGAAGTGGTAGAAAATGATCCAAAGCTTACCAGTGTAATTTCTACAACCAATATTATCAAGATTCCTAATGTTACCCCGGCAATTGCAACAAAAGCGATTGAAAAGAGGTTTGAAGTGTTTAGGGGAAATAAAAGCACTTTACCTGACGATCATAACGATTATAAATATGTACTTGCAGGAAAAAAAATTCGCATGTTGGCTAGCGTAATTGACAGGAAATATCATACGGGATATAGGTTATATTTTCAGGAAGTTAAAAAGGATCTAGAGGCAGGAAATTTCGATATTTTTGATGTTAACCCATTGAAAATAGATAAAACATTGAGTAAAGAATACAGTAGCCTTTTAAAGGGATATCCCAAGGCAAAAACAATTCTAGATAAAATGTATAATGCAAAGATTAAAGATTCGAAAATGTCGCGTGAAAAACAAAGAATCTTAATTTTTAACTTATTAACAAAAATCTTTTCCCTTAATTATGTGCATAATAGCCATAGACTAATCAAAGGCAATACTAATAAAAGTGTTTTATATCATTTATTCAAGTATTGTAAAGCTATTACCATGGATATCAAAACAAAGAACTGGACACCGGTTGGAACACTGCAAGAATTTAACCAGGCATTAATAATGGAATTGAATGTGGGACTTGAATATTTTCTCACTGCATTTCACCTAGGTGAAAAGAAAAAGGAAAAAGGAAAAAAAGAAAGTAAAAAAATTGAAAAAGAAGTGGCCGAGTGGGATACTCGCGTGATTAAATATCAAAACTTATTAGAAAGTGTTGATATTATTTCAGAGATAGAGGTCATAAATCTTATTGACAAATTGAGAAGGAAATTATTTGTACCATATTATGAAATACTTAGAGGACACGAGAGAATAGATGTTGACGGAATAAAAAATTTAGTTGAACAATTAACTTTTAATGATTTGAAAATGTTGTGTCCTAATATTAACAGTGTTGATTCAGTTGAAGATGCTATATATTTTAGGTATGAAACGATGGATGAAGAAAAAAGATATTTTGAAAGTTTTCATAACCTTTCTGAAGCATCTTTAGATAACAAAAGATTTTTAAAAGCCGCCGTTGTTCACATCGAAGAAATTATTGAAGGCGCATTAAAGCGTTCTATCATTCACCAAAAGATCAATAATTATGCACTTTCACCTGAAGCAAAGATTAATACTCCTGATCTGAATAGGGATTTCCAAAAAATTATATATGAAAAAGATGAAATGATTGGTACTTCCCAAATAACTGAATTACAAGAATCGTTTCAAGATGTATTTAGAAACTATTTGCTTTTTGCTACCACTTTATCATTCGGTCCATATCGAGAAAGGGGAAAGATATTGACTAAAACCTTTCCCGATAATGCAAAAAAAAGAAAACAACGACAAAAACTAAGCATTATTTCTAAAGAAATTGATCCAAATGAGTTCGAACAAATGCAAAGAAGTGAGTTTAAAGTCTATTTTGCTGGAGGAAGAGATAGTGTTTTTAGCAAGGAAGTAACAAAACCTTTAAGAACAAAGATACCATTAGAGCAGCTTTTCGTTATAATTGATCAATTCGCTGATATTAATATTGCGAGTTCTCATGGTAAAGAGTCTGAATTTGGTGGTAAGCTTTCAAATAATCCCAATTTTATTTATAATGTATTACATTTAATCAAAATTATGTCACAAACCATTAATGAAAAAATAATGGACACACAAGTATTGATTGAAGGGGAAGGCAATGATTACATGTGTTTTACAAACTCATACACTGATAAAGCATGCCACGCTAAATTCAAAAATATTAAGAACAAAGAGTTTACCGGGAAGGGCGAAAAAGGAGTAATTGGTATAAATGATAGCGAAGCATTTATGTCAATATGTAATGAGCTTGGAATTTATTGTTGGAAGGTAAATAATATACATGCAAATCTATTTGATATTGATGGATCTAGCCGTCTAATTGATCTAACTCATAGAGATAATATTGCAAAAAGCTTTGGTAATATGTTATATGGCGCAGGCATAGCTAATTTATTTTATTCTGTTATAAAAGAGCAAATTACTTTTAATCAAATGTACGGATCGGAATTTTTATTTTCTGTTTGATAAAGGTGTGTTTTTCTTAATATTGTAAATTGAACAATAAAATCTTCATTCAAGGAATATAAATGATGTTATTTTTACATAAAATGTGAAATAACGGAACCAATTAAGATCTAACAGGTTTACCAATTGAACCACGGAGGGAGTGTGAAAGCACTCCCTCTTTTTTTTGCCATTAACTTTTGAAGAGTACGCCATGCTTAAACACAGAACAATAGCTTTTTTATTATTACTGATCATAATTGGCTGCAACGCAGACCGCAGTATTAATTATGATGAACTGATATCTATCAAGTATGTCAAGGGAGAGGAATTGCCATACACTGGCTCATCTATTGAAAAATATGAGAATGGAAAAACTAAATTTGAAGCCCATTATGAAAATGGCCTATTAAATGGAACCTTCCATAATTATTATGAAAATGGGAATAAAGAATCAGAGACTGAGTATCTAAATGGAAAGATGACTGGGCACTTCATTAATTATTATGAAAACGGGGACACTAAATCAGAAGGTGAATATATAAACGGGATAAAAGAAGGTATGTGGGATTGGAATAGTGAGGATGGAAAGAGTAGTATGAGATGTAATTTTGTCAATGACATTAAAAATGGCATCCATTTATTTTGGAATGAGGATGGCACGAAGCAACTGACTGAATTTGTAGATGGGGAGTTGAACGGTCTTTTAACTGTATGGCACGCGAATGGAAAGTTAAAAGAAGAGTCTTACCACGTCAATTGGGTACAACATGGTCCATTTACTTACTATGATGAAGAAGGGAAAAAGATATATAGTGGCGAGTATAAAGATGGTGAAGTTGACTGGGCTGAAGAACATTAATGATAAGCCAATATATAAAACCCG
>Ga0315338_1002821_pt1 | contig 16294 bp, 16 predicted proteins | sample ASW8metaG_FD_204518 | JGI IMG/M metagenome (GOLD analysis project Ga0315338, IMG submission 204518) | Ammonia-oxidizing marine archaeal communities from Monterey Bay, California, United States - ASW #8 | ecosystem: Environmental > Aquatic > Marine > Coastal | place: USA: California | collected... | reverse complement strand
GAGAAGAATCAAATTAGCGCTCTGAGAGCCAGTACCATTTACAGTGGCAATGTTTATGGTGAAATCGTTTACTATTTTTTCCATTGACGGTTGACGTATGGGTGATTTTGTATCATAGAATACGGCTGATTATACAGTTAACGAACAGTTATTAAGGGTTCTTATCCAGTGACTAAATATTGGTAAAAATGGCAAATGCTATAGAATTTGATGCAGTGATTATAGGGGCAGGTGTTGTAGGTCTAGCAATTGCGAATGAATTATGTGATGTTTTTGATAATGTTATAGTTATAGAAAAAGAATCAGATTTTGGTCAGCATGTTTCGAGTCGGCATAGTGGTGTTGTTCATTCAGGAATATATTACAAACCAGAGAGTCTTAAGGCGAGCTTGTGTGTCAAAGGGAATAAACTCATTTATGATTATGCTGAAAAAAATAGCATAGACTATTTGAATTGTGGTAAGTTGGTTGTAGGTCATAATGATAATGATTTACGAAAGTTAGAAAATTTATTAGCAAATGGTCAAACAAATGGCGTTGAAGGTTTAAATTTATTATCTTATCAAGAGGCCAATCAAATTGAGCCTAAGGTCAAATGTCAAAACGCTCTTTGGGTACCATCTACAGGAATAATTGATTCTCATGGAGTAATGGTCCAACTTGAAAGAGAGGTAACGTCTAAAGATTGTTTAGTTTATTACAATTCTGAGGTTATTTCTATAGAAAAAACAGATAATAATTACAACCTATCACTAAAAGATCAGGATGATACGATAACCTCACCTATTGTAATTAATTCTGCAGGACTCTGGTGTGACGCGGTAGCCAGCATGCTTGGAATAGACAAATACAAAATTCATTATTGTAAAGGAGATTATTATCAATCTAATAAATACAAAGATCTCAAATGTCTAATCTATCCTTTACCAGATAAGCTTGGTTTGGGAATTCATACTGTCTTGCAATTAGATGGTTCTACTTCTTTTGGTCCTAATGCATACTATGTAGATGAAATAGATTATGGACTTGATGACAAATATTTGGATTATTTCCATGTTTCAATCAATAGATATTTAGATATCGACAAAGAAGAATTAAAAGTTGATTATTCTGGCATAAGGCCAAAATCATTCAAAGAGAATGAAGAACCTATAGATTTTGTAATTCAGAATGAATTTGATTTGGGGTTTTCTAATTTAATTAATTTAATAGGCATTGAGTCTCCTGGTTTAACCTCTTCTTTAGCTATTGGAAAATATGTTAAAGATATTTTGAATTATTAAAAATAGAGTTTAATTAAAAACCATGCATTATATATAGGAGAATACAGGTATTACACCCTAGTGGAAAAAACTAGCTGCGACGAGCAGAGACGTAATTGCGTTACCCCGAATGGACTTTGACTAGGAGGTCGAAGGGTGACAGGGAGAGGTAGTGCGGTGAGCGTTAGCTTTTTTAAGTTTTAAGTGAAAAAATATTTACACATGGTAAAAGTAATAGTCAATGGTGGCGTTGGTTTCATAGGGCATCATATTTGCATCGAGCTTAAGAAGCGAAATTTTGACGTCTATGCCGTGGATAATATGAACCAACTTCGTTTTCATGAAGACACTAAATATTATGAGAAGTTTGTTGAGGAAAGGCAGAATCTACTCAATCAAGCGGGTGTTGAGACTATCAAATTGGATATGGGCAATAGTGATCAATACAATTCATTAATTAATGACATAAAACCTGATATTATTTATCATATGAGTGCAATTGCTAGCGCAGCGATATGCCGTAATAATCCAAATAAGGCATTTACCGAGAACATGGTCAATGTTGAAAAAGTTCTTGAGGCTATAAGACAATTGAATCAAGGAACCAGATTTGTTTTTGCATCATCCTCAGTCGCTTATGGCAATTTCGAAAGTGAAGCCGTTACAGAGGATTCTCCACTTAACCCTATTAACATTTATGGTTTGTTAAAAAAGCAATGTGAGGAATTAGTTCGGTTATACTCTATAAATTATAAGTTTCCTCATACTATAATTAGACCCTCTGCACTTTATGGCCCGCGCTGTGTAAATAGGCGAGTTTCACAATTAATTATTGAAAATGCTCTCGAGTCTAAGCCCGTAATATTATTTGGCAATGGAGATGAGAAATTAGATTTTACTTTTGTTGATGATACAGTTCAGGGATTTGTGAAAGCAGGAATAGAAGACGGCGGTATAAATGAAACTTTTAACATAACATTTGGTTCATCTAGGCCTGTAAAAGATTTAGTAAAAATACTTCATGAATATTTCCCAAGTTTGGTTGTTGAAAATCGTGCCAGAGATAACACCATGCCTGAAAGAGGTACGTTATTAGTTGACAAAGCTCGAAAATTGATAAATTATGAACCTGAAAACTCAATAGATATTGCTTATCCAAAATACATAAAATGGTATCTAGATAGAAAAGAATGGATAGTATAACCTAATTAATATGTCAATTCCCTTTAGTAAACCAGATATAACTCCAAAAGAATTAGAGAGAGTTTCTAAAGTTATTTCTAGTGGCTGGTTGACGCATGGTCCATATACAGAGAAATTTGAGAATTTATTTTGTAAAATTACTGGGGCTAAATATTGCGTTACAGTTTCGAACTGCACTGCAGGATTGCATTTATCATGCTTAGCAGCAGGTTTTGGCGAGGGTGATGAAGTTATAGTCCCAGCGCAAACACATACGGCTACGTCTCATGCCGTAGAGTTAACTGGAGCTAGAGCAATTTTTGCCGATGTTGAGCCAATTAGTGGAAATATAGATATGAGAGATTTCAAATCTAAAATTTCATCTAAGACTAAGGGTGTAATTCCAGTTCATATGGCAGGGTACTCTTGTGAAATGAACGAATTAGTAAAAATTTCAGATGAAAACAATTTAATAATAATTGAAGATTGTGCACATGCTTTAGGTACAAAATATTCTTCAAAGCATGTAGGCAATTATGGTATTACTGGTAATTTTTCTTTTTATCCTACTAAACAGATTACAACTGGAGAAGGTGGAATGGTTATTACAAATGATAAGAAAATCTATGATTTTATTAGAACACACAAGGCATTCGGAATAGACACACCTATTGAAATGCGAAAGAAGCCTGGTTTGTATGATGTAAAATCATTAGGTCTTAATTATCGTATGACTGATTTCCAAGCAGCATTAGGTTTAGGTCAACTAGAAAGATACAAAGAGAATCTTAATCTTCGTAAAGCAAATGCATACAGTTACACTGAATTTTTATCAGATGTAGATGAGATAAATTTTTTGCCATATAAAGAGAGTCATTCTTATTTTTTATTCCAAATTTTTCTTAATGAAAAGATGAATAGAGACGATTTCTTGCGACACCTCAAAAAGATGGAAATAGGTTTTAGTATACACTATGCCACCCCAGTTCCTCTGATGTCTTATTATAAAAATAAATATGGATATCGTAGTGGTGATTTTCCTAATGCAGAAGAGTATGCTAATACTAGTATTTCGTTACCTGTACACTCAGGCTTGAGAATAGATGATATAAAGTATATAGTAGATGCAATAAAGGAGCAAGTAAACAGTTATGTCTGATAAAGGTTTTTGGAACAGTTCAGAAGAATATATTGGAATACACGGAAAAAATAGTTCATATGATCCAGAAGATAGTGAATCAGTTAAAAAAATATGGAATGAAAGAGCAAAATCGGGTAAAGAAAAATTGCCCGACAGGCTACAACATGAGTTGGAAGTCAATTCATTGTTGAAGCATATATCATTTGATGACAAGGTTTTGGATGCAGGTTGTGGTAGTGGTTTTTCTAGTCGTATAATCTCAGAACACTGTTCTAAAATTTGTGGTATTGATTTTGCTGAAGATTTAATTGCTAAGGCTAAAAAAGAATCAAAAATAAAAAATCTAGACTTTTATGTTGAAGACATTAAGAACTTGTCATTCGAGTCTAAAGTTTTTGATAAGGTTATAACTCAAAGAGTACTAATTAATTTAGTAAATATAGAGAATCAGTTAGTTGCGGTTAAAGAGATTCATAGAGTCCTAGATGACAAGGGTTTATTTTTAATGCTAGAGACTAACAAGCAAGGTATAGACAATCTTAATTCAGTTAGGTCAAATTTTGATTTAAATCCAATAGTACCTCCTTGGCATAATAAAGTAATTGATGAATCTGTATTCTTCGAAAAAATTAAATCTTTGTTTGAGGTTGTTTCAGAAGTTAATTTAGGAGACTATTTTTTCATAACGAGAGTTATTCATCCTATGCTTGTTTATCCCGATAAACCAAGTTATAAAAACAAAATAAATGAAGTGGCCTTCGATTTGTCAAATATTGACTTAGGAATAGCACCCAATTTTAGCCAGGCTAAACTTTATGTCCTTAGAAAAATTTGTTAACATTTACTGAACCGTATTATTAATAATGAAAGCAGTCATACCAGCAGCAGGATTCGGTACTCGTTTTCTGCCTTTGACTAAGGCTCAACCAAAAGAGATGCTACCTGTTGTGAATAAGCCAACAATTCAATGGGTTATCGAAGAGGCTGTTGATGCAGGAATAACAGATATTGCTATAATTACTGGAAAACACAAACAGGCAATTGAGAACCATTTTAGGCCAATGGAAAAGTTGGAAAGCGCATTAGAAAAAGCTGGGAAAACAAATGAATTGGAGAAGATAAGAAAAGTAAATGAAATTGCTAACTTGGAGTTTATCATTCAAGAAAAACAAAAAGGTTTAGGGCATGCTATTCTTTGTGCAGAGGATTTTGTTGGTAACAACCCTTTTGCGGTTTTGTTGGGAGACACAATTTGTACAGGGGATCCGAATTGTACTAAAGGACTGGTAGATATATTTGAAGAAAGACAAAGAAGTGTGTTTGCCGTTGAGAAAATTAAACCTGAAGAAACTAGAAGATATGGTATTGTATCTGGAAAAGAAATAGAAGATGGCTTGATGTTAGTGGATAATTTAGTAGAGAAACCTGAGCCAGAGAATGCCCCCTCTCTTCTAGGTGTTCTGGGCAGGTATGTTTTTACACCAGATTTGTTCAAATATCAAAAAATAACAGAAGCAGGTGCAAGTGAGGAAATACAATTAACAGATGCCATGCAAGCATTAGCTCAGAATTCGGAAATGTTTTCATGGACATTCCACGGAAAAAGATATGACATCGGAACCATGAAAGACTGGTTTCAGTCACACTTAGAATTATCGGCCAATTCGGAATTTTCACCGATTTTAAAGGAAGTACTGAGTAAATTATGAGATATTTAGTAACAGGAGGTGCTGGTTTCATTGGCTCAAATCTTTGTAGAAGGCTATTGAACGATGGTCATAGCGTTGCCTGTTTAGATGATTTAAGCACAGGAAAATATAGTAATATAGACAAACTTGAAAAAAATCCTAATTTTGATTTTATTAATCATGATTTGACTAAACCTTTTTTTCCAGACAAAATAGATGCTATCTTTAACTTGGCATGTCCTGCATCTCCAGTTCATTACCAGTACAATCCCATAAGAACTCTAAAGATGGGAACGCTTGCGATGTACAATGTTCTAGGTATGGCAGCTAGGCTTAAAGTCCCTATTCTGCAAGCTTCTACTTCAGAGGTTTATGGAGATCCCGAGGTTCACCCACAGGTTGAAACTTACTGGGGTTATGTAAATCCTATTGGACCACGGGCTTGCTATGATGAGGGCAAGCGAGTCGCAGAAGCACTTTGTATAGCCTATAATGAGCATCATGATGTTAGAATTAGAATAGCCCGAATTTTCAATACTTATGGGCCTTTTATGCATCCTAAAGATGGTCGTGTTGTCAGCAATTTTGTAGTACAGGCTTTGGGTGGTAATCCCCTAACAGTTTATGGAAATGGGGAGCAAACACGTAGTTTCTGTTATATTGAGGATATGGTTGATGGTCTTATTATGTTGATGAATTCAGAATATGAGCAACCCATGAATTTGGGAAATCCTCAAGAATATAGTATAATGGATTTAGCTGAGATAGTTGTTGAAAAGACTGATTCGAATCTAGATATTATTTCACGTCCACTGCCTGAAGACGACCCACGCAAGCGCTGTCCAGACATATCATTGGCCAAAGAAGTACTAGTATGGCAACCGAAAACGGGGTTGTCCGATGGTCTTGATTTGACTATAAAGTGGTTTGAGGAAATATTAAAAAATTATGAAACTACTGAGGAGGAAGAGGAAATAAACTATGGAACATAAGTTTGAGTTCACTTTTGACTATTTGAATGAACAGTACAAGGTTGCTCTTGATACGGGTTACGAGTTCATAAAAACTCACTGGTTAGTTTGGGGGCATTGGTGACAAAAGATATTCCTGACAATGAGGTTTGGGCTGGATTCCCAGCGAAAAAGGTTAAGGGCAATCATATTACTGATGTCTAGACCACCTGATTTTCTGGCTGTGGGCGGATCGAGGTGCGCATCCACTTATATTTTCAGAGTCCTTGAGAGCCATCCTGATATTTTTATGGCCAAAACCAAGTCCTTACATTTCTTTAATGACCACTATGATTTGGGTTACGATTGGTACTTTAACCACTTTAATTCATCATCTAAAATAGCTGGAGAAGTTAATCCTTCCTATTTATATCTTAAAATGGCTGATGGACGCCCTATTGCAGAGGAGGTACACAAAATGTCTAAAGATACCAAAATTATAATTGTCATTCGGGACCCAGTTGATAGAACAATATCTCATTATCTAAAGCAAGAGGGCCAAAACAAAATTAAAAGACAAGATTTACTTTCTGGATTAATGGAATCCCAAAGAAGAAAATCACGTATAATAACCGATAGTTTTTACTATAACAAGATTATGAATTACAAAAAATTATTCTCTGAACGCAGCCTAAAAATAGTAATATTTGAGAGATTGGTTAATAAACCTGAAGCAACATTCTCAGAAATCTTTGATTTTCTTGGAGTAGATACTAAGTTTCGTACATCATTAATGAGTCTCAAGCTTAATTCATCACGAATGATTGGAAATCGGATTAGGGTTTATGATCTCATTTACCGATCATTATACCGATTAGGTTTTTCAGGATTGGCTAAGAAATTTTGGGAAAAACAAAGCAAAGAGCCCTTTGTTGTAGACTCTCAAAGCAGTAAGTTTTTGAAGAAACTTTATTCTAAAGATGTTTCTTCTTTGCGCCTAAAATTAGGGTTTGATTTGGCTGAGTGGAAAAATTTCAGTCAAAAGATAGCTTAAAGGGTCGGTTCAATCTAAGACCCTTGTTAGATTTAATCATGAAAGAATTCAAGTTGAGCATTGTAGTGCCTTGTTACAACGAGGAGAGTAACATAGAACCTACTTTTTCTAAATTAGATTCCGCGGCATCAAGACTGACAAAAGATTATGAGATCATATTTGTTGATAATGGTGGAACAGATGGACAACTAAAAAGGATGAAGGACATTTATCAGAGTAACAAAACTAAAGTTCGTATTGTGTCACTTTCTAGAAATTTTGGTTATCAGATGTCTATTTCAGCAGGTTTAGAATATTCAGATGGTGACGCAATTATAATTATTGATGCAGATTTGCAGGATCCTCCCTCAATGTTTGAGGTTTTTATCGAAAAGTGGAAAGAAGGCTATGATGTGGTTTATGGGTTACGTGAAAAGAGACGCGGTTCTTTTTTCATGAGACCATTTTATTATTTATTTTATAAATTGTTTTATTGGACCTCAGATATTACGGTACCCAAAAATGCAGGTGAATTTGGTTTAATCAGTAGGAATGTAGCTGACAAAATCTCAGAAATGCCTGAGACCGTGCGCTTTATCAGAGGGATGAGAGCTTGGGTTGGTTTTAAACAGATTGGCATACCTTATACTAGGGAATCTAGGTCTAGAGGAAAAAGCAAGTTTAGATTCTTTGAAACTTATTCCTTGGCTATGGATGGACTATTATCATTTTCTACACGAATGTTAACTTTTTTAACTCTTTTAGGTTTTATAACTATAATCTTTTCTATTGCCTTAATATCGTATATTCTTTATTGGCGTTATGAGTCAGGCGAAATAATACCTGGTTATGCCGCACTTATGGTTACGGTTTCATTTTTTAGTGGTATAATTATAATGATGATAGGAATATCTGGTGCATATATTGAAAGAATCTTTTTGGAAGTTAAAAGGAGACCGAAATTTTTAGTAGCTGAGACCATGGGTTTTGAATGATTAAGACTATAATATTAGCAGGTGGCTGGGGAACCAGATTGGGTCGTCAGTCAGAGATTATTCCTAAACCAATGGTTAATATTGGTAAAAGACCAATATTATGGCATATCATGAAAATATATTCAAGTTATGGTTTCAATGATTTTGTTTTATCACTTGGGGTAAAAGCAAACATTATTAAAAGTTTTTTTCTTGATTATAATATTAATTCTCAAGACATATCTATTAATTTAACCACAGGTCAAATAGAAGAATTTGGAACAGGTATAGATGAGAACTGGAACGTAGATCTAATAGATACAGGATTAAACACACTAAAAGGAGCTAGGATAAAACGTGTAGAAAAATATCTTAATTCTGATATAAATATGCTGACATATGGGGATGGGGTTGCAGATATTGAAATAGATAAATTGCTATCTTTTCATAAATCACATGGTAAGACTCTAACAATTACAGGTGTACATCCTCCAGCAAGGTTTGGAGAGATTATTGAAGAGGATGGTAAGGTTAAGTTATTCGAAGAAAAACCTCAAACTTCTTCAGGATTAATAAATGGCGGTTTTATGGTTTTCAATAGAAACTTGTTGGATTATCTTTCAAGCGATGAGAAATGTGATTTTGAATTTGGAACATTGGACAAACTAGCAGACAAAGGCGAAGTTATGGTTTACAAACATGTAGGTAACTGGGAATGTGTGGACCATGAAAGAGACGTCGAACATTTGAATAAATTGTGGAATAGTGACAATGCTTTTTGGAAGAATTGGTAGTGATTGACAAATCGTTCTGGAAAGATAAAAAAATTCTTGTTACAGGACACACTGGATTTAAGGGCAGTTGGCTTTGCCTGATTCTCAAAATCCTTGGAGCAAGAGTTACAGGCTTTTCTCTAGATGAACCCGTTTCAACTCCATCAATGTTTAATTTATTGAAAATTGGTTCGTTTATCAATGATTATAGAGGAGATATCAGGTCAATGGATGACTGTAAGGAAATCTTGTTGAAAAAACAACCAGATATAATAATCCATATGGCTGCTCAGTCCCTAGTCAGAAAGTCATACCGTCAACCAGTTACTACTTTTGAAACAAATGTAATTGGGACCGTTAATATTTTAGAAACCGTCAGAGACCTAGATTCCGTTAGTGAAATAATAATTGTAACTAGTGATAAATGTTATAAAAACATAGAAAAAGATTATTCATACACTGAAAAAGATTCGCTAGGCGGTTTTGACCCTTATAGCAGTAGTAAGGCATGTGCAGAGCATGTTTCCTCTGCGTATTATAATTCATTTCTGATGAACGAAAGAAAAGGTTTGGCCACAGTTCGTGCAGGCAATGTTATTGGCGGGGGTGATTGGTCCGAAGATCGTTTACTTTCAGATGCTGTAAAATCCTTTTCTAAGGGTAACAAATTACTTATCAGAAATCCAAGTGCAGTACGTCCTTGGCAGCATGTATTAGATCCATTATTTGGTTATTTGCTTCTGGCCGAAAAGCTTCATTCAGATAATTTGGTTTATTCAGGGCCATGGAATTTTGGTCCCGATAAAAAAAATTGCAAGAGTGTCGAACACATCATCAATTCTTTTTCTAAGATGTGGGATGGTGAAACAACATGGGAAATATTCAAGAAAGATGAATTACATGAAGCAACATTGCTTCAATTAAGTAGTAATAAATCTAGGAAAAAATTAGGATGGCGTCCCAAATTAGGATTTAAACAGACCCTCAAATATACTTCCGATTGGTACAAAAATCATTATTCCCATAAAATAAATATGTATGATTTTACGATAGGTCAAATTTATGATTACATGAGAAATCATGAGTAAAGGTGAAGAATTAAGGGGGCAGATATTAGATTTAGTTGCCACATATTCAGAACATAATATAGAGGTTAAAAATAATTTTATACCTGGCATCACACACGTTCCTGTTTCTGGAAAATTGATAGACCGAAATGAAATAATTAATTGTGTTGATGCTAGTTTAGATGGCTGGTTTACAACTGGGCGCTTTGCCAGAGATTTTGAAAAATCATTTGCAAAATACATGAGTCACCGAAATTGTTCTCTGACTAATTCTGGCTCGTCTGCTAATTTGCTTGCATTGTCATCACTCACATCACCAGTTCTGGGTGAAAAAAGATTGAAGAAAGGAGATGAAGTAATAACTGTGGCAGCAGGTTTTCCCACAACGGTTAATCCTATAATTCAAAACGGATTAGTACCTGTATTTGTAGATGTTGAACTTGATGATTATGGGATAAATATTGAACAAATGAAAAAGGCTTATTCTCCTAAAGTTAAAGCAATTATGTTGGCACATACTCTGGGTAATCCTTTCAATCTTGATGAGGTCACGAATTTTGCAAATGATAAGAACCTATGGTTTATTGAGGATTGTGCAGATGCCGTTGGATCTAAATACAGGGGAAAAATGGTGGGTACTTTTGGAGATATTGCAACAGTTAGTTTCTATCCAGCCCATCACATTACGATGGGTGAAGGCGGTGCCGTTCTAACTCAAAGCTCTAAATTGAAAAAGATTATTGAGTCATTTAGGGATTGGGGAAGAGATTGCTGGTGTGAACCAGGAAAGGATAACACATGCGGGAAAAGGTTTGATTGGCAACTAGGACAATTACCTTGTGGATTCGATCATAAATATATCTATAATCACATTGGTTATAATCTCAAATTAACCGATATGCAAGCCGCAATTGGCATTGCACAGCTAAAAAAAATAGATGGCTTTATAGAAAGTCGTAAAGAAAATTTTAACTATTATATTAGTAAATTAAGAAATTATAGTGATTTCATTTCAATGCCCAAAAAATTAGAAAACGCTGACACCTCATGGTTTGGCTTCCCAATGCGGGTTCGAAAGACATCCCCCGTCTCCCGCAATAAAATAATTGAATATTTAAATGAGATGAATATTGGAACCAGATTGCTATTTGGTGGGAACTTAACTAAACAACCTCTTTACGAAAATTTTGACTATAGAATCTCAGGCAGCTTGAAAAATACAGATTGTGTTATGGAGAATGTATTTTGGATTGGAGTTCAACCGAATTTAACTAATGATATGAGGGACTTTGTCATTGATTGCTTCAAAAAAGTTTTTGAATAATGTATTTAGAAGAAACTTCCTTGAAAGATTTTTATATAATAAAACCTAATTTACACGTAGACAATAGGGGTGATTTTCTAAAGAATTTTAATAAGTCTGATTTTATAAATTTAGATTTGGAATATAATTTTGTTGAGTCATATTTTTCCTCTTCTAAAAAAGAAGTTATAAGAGGAATGCACTTTCAGGTCCCACCTCACGATCATGTAAAACTAGTTTCTCTGTCATCCGGAAGAGCATTTGATGTAGTTCTGGATATTAGAAAAAATTCATCTAGTTATGGTTCTTGGGAGATTGTAGATTTGGATATGAGTAATCCTAAAATCCTTTACATACCTAAGGGTTTTGCACATGGCTTTTGTTCTTTGACAGATAACACAATTTTACATTATATGTCTACCACCGAATACAAAAAAGAAAGTGATAGTGGAATAAGGTGGGATTCGATTGACATACCATGGCCATCACAAAATCCTATAATATCTGAAAAAGATAGAAATTTAATTTTCTTTAAAGATTTCGAGAGCCCATTTTATTAAATGTCAAATAAAGCACTAATTACAGGTGGAACCGGTTTTCTTGGTACAAATCTTGTAAATTCTTTAGTTGATAGAGGATGGGATTTGAGTATAATAACACGTACTAATTCAGATCTCACACCACTATCAACAAATATTTCTCAAGTCCAAGTTTTAGAGCATGATGGTTCCATGGAAAGTATGTGTTCAATAATAGATAAATCCTCCCCTGAGGTAGTATTCCATTTAGCCACTTTTTTCCTTTCTGAGCACAGTTCAGATGATCTGGATGAATTGATAGAAAGCAATATACGCTTTGGATGTCAACTACTAGAAGCACTCAGTTTCAATAAATCAAAAAATATAATCAATACAGGAACATCTTGGCAACATTATGGTGGTTCGAATTATTCACCTGTAAACTTATATTCAGCTACGAAACAGGCCTTTGAGGATATATTGCGCTATTATTCTGAATTGAAAAAATTCAAGGTTATAAATCTTAAATTGTTTGACACATATGGCCCGAACGATCCAAGAGGTAAGTTATTTACTATATTGAGTAATGCATGTATTGAGGATAAAACTCTTTTAATGTCTCCTGGTGAACAGTTAATAGATTTGCTGTACATAGACGACGTAATTAGGGGAATAATTAATAGTGTTGTTTTTTTTGATGAGGAAAAATCTTTTTTCAAAGATTTTGTATTGTCCTCACAAAATCCAATTTCTCTAAGAGAGATTGTAGAAACCTTTTCCAAAGTTTATGGAAAGGATGTTAAGGTCAAGTGGGGTGGCCGAGAATATAAAGAAAGAGAGGTAATGCAGCCTTGGAGTAAGGGCAATAAGTTGCCCGGTTGGGATTCAGAATTTGATTTAACTACAGGAATCCGGAAAATGCTTAATGGCAATAATTCTTAATTTAAAAATGTACCACATATACGTAGCATTCTTTTCGATATTTTTGGGCGTTATCGCTCAATTAATAATGAAGAAGGGTATGAATGAGATTGGTACAGTAGAGCTTTCTCAGATTTTTGAAATAAATTTACTTTTAAAAATATTTACTAATAGATATATCGTGCTCGGTGTAATGTTTTATGTTTTTGGCCTACTATTCTGGCTCATAGCACTTTCTTCTATGGATGTTAGCAAAACGTATCCCTTGCAAAGTTTAGGTTATGTTATTGTTTTGTTTGGTTCGTTTTTTTTCCTAGGTGAATCGCTCTCACTGTCACGTGGATTTGGTATTTTTCTAATAATACTAGGTTCATTGTTCGTTATCAAGAGTTAATTCTGACAATTTTTTTACAGAAGTATGATGAAAAGATTAAAAGTCGCAATAGAGCCTTTAAACAAAGTTAATGGAGGCGTGGGGTGCATTTTACAAAATATGCCTGGTCAATTGGAGTCAAGAATTATGATTAACTTTACAATAACCTAATTTAAAATGTCAGCCTATAAGAAAATATTTGCCTCGGGTTTTAAGAATGCTTTTCATCTTTTAACGGGTAACATTCTAAGCCAAATAATTTCTCTGTTAGCTTTGATATACATAACAAGAAATTTGGGCCCTGAAAGATTTGGTACTTATTCTTTAGTTTTGTCTTTTGTATCTATTTTTGCTTTTCTCAATCTTCCAGGAGTTAATAGGGTATTGATGATTGAAGGATCAAGACAAATGGAAAAGATACCTGAATTAGTTTTAGAAAGCTTTAATGTAAAAGTTTTGTTTTCTTTTTTATCAGTAATTTTTGTTATTGTACTTTCTTTATTTACATCCTACAATAGGGAGATAATTCTACTAATTATTTTGTTTAGTACATCTCTGTTTTTCAAAGGCTTAATTGGTTATTTTACTTCTATTTTTCAATCACATGAAAGAATGGACTTTATTTCGATGTTTCGAATATCGCGAACTTCCTTTTTTGCCATTGGCTCCGTTTTTTTGATATATTTTGGCTTTGGTATATTACATCTGATATTCTTGACATTGTTTTCTTTTGCAATATCTAGTTTTTTCCACTACTATTATGCTAAGACTTTATCAGATTTTAAAGTAAGTATAATTAGGCCAATAGTTTATCCTAGATTCAAGGAAGCATTAATCTATTCTACTATCTTTATGGTTGGTCTTGCCGCAGGTAGAGTGGAAATACTAATTCTTTCTTTTCTTGCAAATACTTATGAAATAGGTTTGTTTGCAGTACCACTTGCTTTTGTTAATCGGAGTGTCATTCTTAGAAATGCTTTGTCTGTTGGATTTGGCCCCGCGGTAATAAAGAATTTAGAAGCTTTTAATTTGTTTAAAGTTTTTCTCATATCATTATCGCTTCTACTTTTTGTTGGAACCGGTTGTATGTTTGTCCATTTTTTTAGTGAGGATATAGTTGTTTTTTTGCTTGGATCGCAATACCTTGAATCTTATCTCTTGTTGGAAGTAATGGTTTTTTCGTTGGCATTTTCTTTTGCTACTATACCTTATGTCTTAATACTTCAAGCTACAAAAAACCATAATGCAATTTTATTTTCATCCTTATCTTCCCTTATTATCCAGATTCCTTTAACTTTTGTATTTTACGATCTCTATGGATTAATAGGTATTGCATATTCGTCTCTTATGGCTTATTTTATGGTTTGGTTTTTCATGGTAATTTATGGCTCGTATAAAGTCCACACTAGGGTCAATGCTTAGAATGAATAGTTTTAAGGGGGTATTCTCACCTATAATAACAATGTCATCAGTTATGTTAAATAAATATAGGCGATGTATATTCCAACCAGTTTTTTCTGTAGATTTTATGAATAAAGGTGACTAGTTTAATGGATAGAATCATTTGCAAAAGATGTGTGATGTATTCTCCTTCATCAGAAGATATAATTAAGCATGATATTGAATTTGATGCTGAAGGAATATGTAAAATATGCCATATGCATGATAAATTTGAAAAGAATTTTACAGAGGACGGTCGTAAAAAGTTAGATAAGATTATTGAGGAGGTTAAAGAGGACGGTCATGGCAAAAAATATGATTGTATTTTAGGAATAAGTGGCGGTTGCGATTCATCTTACAGTTTGTATTTGCTCAAAGAGATTTATGGACTTAGAGTTCTCACATATCATTTTGATAACACATGGAGTACTACCACAGCAGTTTCTAATATTCAGAAAATGGTTGGCGCTCTGGATGTAGATTATTATTGTCATGTTGCAGACAATAGAGAATACAATGATGCCGAAAAAGCGTTTTTAGAAGCTTCAGTTTCAGACCAGAATATTGTTGCGGATCTTGTTTACCCCACAATAGGTTTACAACTGATGGAAAAATATGACGTAAATTATTCATTTGAGGGTCATTCATACCGTACTGAGGGAACGGTTCCGTTTGGTTGGATGTATATGGATGGTAAATATATAGAATCTGTTCTCAAAGAATTTGGGAATTATGAAGAGTACAAAACGTTGCCAGTAATGACTGCAGATTTTTGGTTGGAACAACTAAGGAAAAGGAAAGGAGATAGAATACGGTTACTCTATTATTTTGACTATGACAAGGAAAAAACCAAAGAATTTTTGTCGGAAAAATTTGGGTGGGAATGGTATGGAGGTCATCATCAGGAAAATGAATACACAAAATTTGTTAAAACATATGTTCTACCGAGGAAGTTTGGAATAGACAAAAGATTTGTTGAATTTTCAGCTTTGATTCGTTCAGGACAAAAAGAAAGAGATGAAGCACTTAAAGAATTAGAAACACTTCCTGAGGTCGAAAGTGAATTTTTAGAGTACTGCAAAAAGAGATTGAATTATTCAGACAAAGAATTTAAGTCAATGATGGATAGACCGATTAGGAGCTATAGAGAATTTGACACTTATATTCCTTATTTCCTAGATAATATTGATATTCTCAAGGAACTAGCAGACGCAGGCAAACTTCCCTCCACATTCGTCGAAAAGCTTTTAATCCGGAGAGATAGAATGCTAAGAGTGACTTCTTCACAAATATGAGGTTTTTTTGAAAAATGAGTAAGATTGTTATATTTGGAGGATTGGGTTTTGTCGGCCAAAATATAGCAAGAGGTTTATCGAAATCTGGTCATGAAATTATAGCAGTTGATATTTCGGAGAGTAAATTTGAAAAAATTGCAAATGTCACCTATATCACCAATGATATCTTGGATTCTAAGAATGTTGACAAAATAATAGAAGGTGCACAAGTTGTTATACACTTAGCCACTAGTACTCTAAGAACTTCATTAAAAGATCCTAAACTAAATATAAAAATCAATGTTGGAGGGATGATGAATATTCTTGAATCTTGCCGACACTTTGGTGTCAAAAAAGTTATTTATTCTTCAGCTTCTTCTATATATGGAATACCT
>Ga0315338_1002820_pt1 | contig 16302 bp, 23 predicted proteins | sample ASW8metaG_FD_204518 | JGI IMG/M metagenome (GOLD analysis project Ga0315338, IMG submission 204518) | Ammonia-oxidizing marine archaeal communities from Monterey Bay, California, United States - ASW #8 | ecosystem: Environmental > Aquatic > Marine > Coastal | place: USA: California | collected... | reverse complement strand
ATTTCATTTATCAACCTTGTCAAGAAGATGTTGTGGTGAATCAATTTTTTCAATTTTCCCTTTGTCATTTTTTTTTCCAATAAAAGTAGGATTATCAATGTTATAACTAAATACTAATTTATCATCAGTAACTAAATATTGAATTTCATTAATCATTTCTAAATGAGTGGCTATATATTCGCCATTATTATAGTTTTTGTGTGATTTTTTCCTACCTCTTTTTCCTTTTTGTGGTGATTGATATGTAATATCGTCAAACCTTCCATGAGGAAGATTATCTCTATGACTTTTGCAAAATTCACAATTTTTTAATCTTCCACGTGTACATTGTTGTTCATCGATTTTTCGTCCCATACAACGTACATTATCATTTAATACCCGTCGATTACGTTTTTTCATTCCCAATTTTAATGATAATTCGTGAATATTTTTAGTATATTTTTCTAAAAATGATATATCCTCAATATGATATTCCTTCTTAATTTTATGTAATTGTTGTATGATTTCTGTTTGAATTATTTTAAAGGCATTTTGAGATAAAATAGGTTGAATATGATTTGTTTCAATATCTTTGTCATTGTCATTGCCACCATCATTATTTTTATAATATATATCTATTTTCTTTGTTGTTGTAGTCATTATAATACGTTAAATATAATATATATATGTGAGTTTAAATCAATTTTTATATTATTTATTTTTATGCTTAAAGAAAAAATTTTCCATTGTTTTAAAAATTTATTGTTGTGGGCATTGTCCGGGAATTTCTCCTCTTATATTTTCGGGTTCTTCTTGATGATTATGTTGATTTGAATTGGATTTATGTGGATACATCATTTTCAATGTATTGTTATTTATTTCTGTATTCGCGTTTCCCACGTCTCTGTATGCACTTAATATTTTACTTAAATATGTTTTCCGTTCCTCATGAATGTCATCTGGAAATTTTACTTTAAATTTAATTTTTAAATCATGTAAAATACCATTATCATCTCTTAAACCCAATTCAGAAAATGAATATACATCATCGTATTGAATAACTTCATTTATTTCATATTTAATTTTGCTATTATCAGGTAGAATGAGAATAGAATGATATCCACATAAAGCATTTTCTAATGTAATTTCTTTGGTAATCCAAAGTTCGCTGTTTATTATTTTATAATCTTTATGTGGAATAAGTTGAATTATAAAGACAAAATCACCGATTATATCTAAATCGGGATAATAATCCGAAAATCCTTTAATGACCATTTGTTCTCTATCTTTTGTTGATTTTGTTAAATTAATTCGCAATTTTTTTGTGATTTCATATCTTCCACTACCTAAACATTCTTTGCATTTATCATCATCCTCAATTATTTTACCTGTTCCATGGCATTTTTCACATGTTTCTTGCATTTGTTGAATAAAACCCGGCTGTATTTGCACAACCTTTAATATATGCCCGTTGCCATTACATGTTTGACATTGTTTTTTATTTTTTCCACCAACGCCATCACACGGTTTACATTTATCAAATCGTTCAATTTCAATAATCTTTGCTGTTTCTTTATATATATCCTCAAATGTGACTTCAACATGATGCATTTTATTGGGGCCGGTTTTTTTACAATTTCTTCTTTGTTGTGGAAAAAAACGACCCATATCAAAAGGATTAAATGGATTCATACCTGGGGTGGGACTATTCAATCCCTCATCGCCATATTGGTCATAATGTTGTTTTTTAGCATCATCACTCAACACATTATATGCTGATGATATTTCTTTAAATCTATCTTCTGCTTCTGTATTGTCATTATTATTATCATTTTGTTTATCTGGATGATATTTCATTGCTAATTTTCTATATGCTTTTTTAATATCTGCTGATGTCGCTGAAGTAGATACACCGAGAACTTCATATAATTTTTTCGTCATTTTATTACATTAAACAATACTATTATTTTAGTTTTAGGATTTTTACAATCAATTTTTTAATGTCAATTTTTGCACCAAAAATGACTTTTATTAGATTCAAAATGTAAAGTGATATTAGATTCATCGTGAAGATAGCGTAATTTAACAGCATTAAAATTATGAATAATATTAACTTTATAAAGATGACATATAAGAAATAATAATGGGTCGAATGAAGAACATAAATAACCCGATTGTATTTTTCCAATATTTTCAATTCGTTCGAAATTTTCCTCTTTTTGTTTATCTGTTGGTTCTTTGCCATTGAATGTGACATAATCTATTATTTCATTATGAGATTTAATATGTTGAACAAAACAATCTATATTCATACCCTTGACAACTAAATTGTGTTTTTTTAATCCAGTCAGTATTCCCTCCCAAACACAAGTCATGATATAATACTTTCTAATAAAAAATTAAAAATTGATTTCATAAATTGTGCGTTTTCATAATCATATGGTTATCATGTTCACATTTACAGCAGAACAAATTAAAAATATTAATCCAACACTTATTTTAAAGAGAGAGATATTTCTTCATGAACACTACCCTCAAGATATCAAATTTGATGATTGTAATGATATTGTTATAAATCAAAATGTGGCAATTGAATATTCCACAGAAGCCGCTTTTCAGGAAATAGACACTCCACGATATTGTGACTACCAAATTGCAAAGACTATGGTGGCACATATTTCTGGCGCCCCTTCAAATTGGTATATTGGGTGGACACAAATTTATCATCGTGATATTCTTGTCGAACAAATTTTATTAGAATCAGCATTTCAAGTACGAAGAGGTGGAAGAGATGCTAACCGGCAATTCACAAACACAAAACGCCAAATTTAATTTAACTTCCCATAAAAAAATCAATAATACCTTCCTGTTCCGTAAAACCCTCCAAAAAAAAATGATTACAATCTGCTGTAAATCCTTGTTTTATGAGTTCCATTATTATAGATAGATTTGTCATTGGTTTTTTCGATTTAATTATATATGTTTTATCCTGTTTGGGACAATCATCATAACAAAAACAATCAAATGTTTGAATTAATTTAACTTTTTGTTTATCACTTATTATATCATTTAATTCATGTATAGAAATAGCAACACAGAATTTTGCCCCAGGAAATAGTGATTCATACATATCACATTGTAAAACATCCATATTCTCTCTTATTTGGTTTAATGTGGTTTCCAATTGGTCAATTTTATTATAAATATCTACAATCATAATTATGTTTTAATTGTAAAATGTGTTTAAATTCTTATTTAAAAATAACATTTTATTATTATGAGCAAAATATGTGATAGATGTAGGATAAAAATTATAAAACCAAAGGAAACAATACAATGTTGTGATTGTAATGATGTTTATTGTAGCATTAAATGTGCTTCAAGTATGGCTACACCAGATATTAATTTAAATACAGGGATTTGTCATATATGTGAGGAGGATTAAATTATAAAAAATATATTAAAGAGTTTTGGATTTATCATACACATAAAATGATAATGAGGATTAAATTATAAAAAATATCCGTCGGCCTGGAATTGAACCAGGGACATTCCGAGATTTATGCGCCAAACTACAATCGGATGCTCTACCAACTGAGCTACCAACGGGTATGAGAAAAAGATAAACGTAAACCCTTAGTGGGGCTCGAACCCACAATCTTCTGATTAGAAGTCAGACGCCTTTCCAATTTGGCCACAAGGGCATATTAGTTTTTATATAATAATATTGGTGAGAAACCTATTTTAATCACAATTATAATAAAATGACAATGATAATGTAATATTTTAAGGTATTTGTTATAAATCTGTCAGAGAGTCGAACTCATATTAATAAACAATATCTCACCAAAAGATTGAGAAACAGATTGTTGGTTGTAGTCTATTCCTACAAGTCTGTCCGGATTATTATTCCAGACCCAAACAAAAGATGTTTGTTATTTTTATTTTTATTTTTATTTTTATTTTTATTTTTATTTTTATTTTTATTTTTATTTTTATTTTTATTCTATATATTTTAATTTATATACCTAAATCCCACTCGTCATCCTCGTTAAATCCTAGACGCAGCGCTATTTTTGTCGCTGGGTCGAGTATTCTTCTATTCGTCGTCCTCGTCCTCGTTAAATCCTATTAATTCAAAATAAATAATAATTATGTTAGTCAAAAATGTTTTTAAAATTAAATATGCTTATGTCTGTTAAATGAATGATATTTATATATTTTGGACACAATATTAATAAACTCATAGATTTATTATGAGAGTGTTAAAAATTATATATATGCAAGGGAGGTCAATCAACCCAATGGGGAGACCTCAACCAATTGCTGTCCGTAATCTAAAAATGTTGCTACTAATATCGGTAATAAAACCGCTCTATATAAACCTCATTACTAACCATATTTGGTTTTCAATTATTTTATATTTATTATCTTCACAATCATAACACACAGATTACTTTGAAGTATAAATTATACTTATAATAAACAGAGAAAAAAGTTTTAGTTCATCCATATATAATTATATTCATTGTCTTTAAGTATCTTTTGTTAAAAAATATAAATATAAATAATTTTAATTAAAATATATAAAGAATAATTGTATTATTTATATAATAAAAGTGACATGGAAAATTATTGTGAATGCGAATGTGATTATGCTAATAATTGTGATAATTCTAATGGAGAATTGCTGACGGCATTTTTATATGTGGGTTCGCTTCTTTATTGGGGTTTATTCTTGTGTGGTTTTATGCATAATTTTATTTTACAGGAAATGACATCGATAATTAGAAAACAAAAAAATATGATTACATATATTGATATTGATAGTATCAGTAGCGACAGCAGCAGCAACAGCGACAGCGACAGCAACAGCAACAGCGACAGCAGCAGCAACAGCGACAGCAGCAGCAACAGCGACAGCAGCAGCAACAGCGACAGCAGCAGCAACAGCAGCAGCAATAGTGATAATGATAGCAGTGCAAGCGATAGCGACAGCAACAGCGACAGCAACAGCGACAGCAACAGCGACAGCAACAGCAATAGTGATAATGATAGCAGTGCAAGCGATAGCGATAGCGACAGCAATAATGATAGCGATAGCGACAGCAATAATGATAGCAATAGCAGCACCAATAGCAGCAGCAATAGCAGCAGCAATAGCGATAATGATAGTAGTGATGAAAATAATAAAAAAGTAAAATATATTATGCGAAATATAAAAAAATTCAATAGGACGAGAACAAAAACAAATTAAAAAATTGATTTAAATAAATAGATAAAATATTTGATTAAAGGATATGGATAACAATGATTTTTCATCTACACATCACGAGGGACACAAGAACGGAAAGTAGAACAGTATCATAAAATCGAGCACGTCTAAGCACAGGCACTAAACGCACTAACACATTGTTCCATAGATATGGTCCTAGAACAAGATGAAGAAGAGCAACTAATACTAATCCAACTAAATTACTTACAACATAATCAGTAAACAATTTTCTTTTTTCTGGGGATTTGTTGGAATTCATGGCGAGGTTAACGGAATTGGAGACAGTATTAAACATTTTTTATTATAAAATATATATAGAAAAAAATATTAGTCATATATATTAATTATTATGGAATCCAAAGAACAATATTTAATTGCAATTAAAAATCCCTTTGACGCATATAAATATTCAATGTCAAATAAAATCTGGGATAAACATATTGTAGATAAGAACAGTTTTGTATGGATAAATTTTATTAAAACATATTATCCAAATTATTTTGATAAAAAAGAAAAATCCATTGCATTAATGGATTATTATGTGTTGTTATTTTCATTAGACACATTGCATTTAATTGGGGATAGCTTCCTTTTGTCCCGTTGTCAAATCGCTTTATCAACTATTCCCAAAATACGAAATGGCGACCATTTACGAATTATACATTTTGTTAATTCATTGTCATTTCGTTCTCATATATCCAATTTGATATTATTTAGAAATAATACTGATAATGACATTCATATAAAAAAAGGAACACTTAATTGCGTTTATTCCGAAAATGAAAAAATATGTATTCAATTTGTTAGTAAACCAAAATGCGATTATAATAAATTTACAAATAAATTTACAAATAAACAAACAGGGGAGATTCATACATTAAAGTATGAATAGGTTTTATTAAATTTTTATAATTTTTGGTGCAACGACCTTAATTAATTTCTCCTTTAAATCCGCCTTATGCATTTTTTTATAATCAAAGGAACAATCATGTATTTCTGGTGATTGATGAGATATACAATACAACTTTTCACATCTACAATTAAAAATCATAAGAGATTTTTTCTTACACATAAAACATTTTGTTTTTTTTGTTTTAACTGTAGGTTCTTGTGTATCCATTATACTATTTATTGTCATATTTAAATATTTTAATATGTGTTCGCTATTTAATATGGTATGGACGAGACCCATAAATCAATTTTATTTTTCAGTGATTTAGGTAATGTTGTAGATGATATTGATAATTTAGCAATCGCCTCTGCACTAATTTCATTTGGATGGTAATGATTTGATGATAATCCTATCTCTTCTTTCCAGTTGGGTAATCTCGTTATTGGAATAATTGGTATATTTGCATTGGAATCTTCTTTTAATTTCCAAGATTGTTTTGCACTATCTGATACAACTTCTATACCCACATTTTGCACATCACCTAAAGAGGTTGGATTATCGTTGTTCCATAAAGATATCAATATATAATATTGATTATCAAACTCATCATAATAAGCCCAATTTAAATCCAAACCATCCGGATTTGTTCTACTTTTATTTTCAAACCATTTTTGTGCTTGTTTACTCAAATTTACTTTTTTTATTGATAGAAATTTTATATATAATGTATCAAAGACTGACGGGTTTTCTTTTTGCCATACATGTACTTTTTCATGAATAATAACATGACCTATTCGTTTATATTTATCTTGTAAATTATCATCCGTTTTCACCAAATCATTTAAAAATGATTCAGACAAAAATATAGCATTTCCATGTGTATGTGGAAATCCATTTTCCATTTTGTCACTTACTTTTACAAAAATCCAGGGAGTAAATATAATATGTTGTTGTAAGGGATAATACATTTGTAGATTATTCTTTCCAACATTTATCATTGATTTACACACATTTTTCTCCTTATCCGTCCAATTGGATTTTATTAAAAAACAATCATTTTTTTTATTTTTCCGTGCCAACTTATCTTTAGTATTCATTCTACTAAAATATGGATTATCATTTTTATAATATTTACATCCCTCATTTGAATTTAAAAATGTTATTTCCATTGCATCTCCTTTAAACAAAAAGGAATCAATATGTTTATGTGCCTTAATGACTAAAAGCAATGTTAATATCAAAATAATAAATAATAGTATTTTTGACATATTTATTTTTGTTTTAAGTATTATATATTAAATTGATTTTATTATATCACGATACTTATTGTATTTTTTTTTAATTATATTTAAATATAATTTTTTTGTGGAATTATTAATAATTATATTTTTATCCTCAATAACATTCTGATATATTAATTTTATCTCTTCGTTTGATAGAGATTTATCATTGGTGTACAAAACATTTAACAATAATATTATTTCTTTTGGATATTGCTCTAATTCTGTTTTAATTCTTTTTATTATTTTTTTATTATAATTTTTATATTCTTTTCTATTACAATATGACCCGATAGGTTTTTCTTGTGTATTACATGTTTTTTTATTTTCGTAAATAGTTAAATCACTTTTTTCACATAATTGTTTGTTAAATCTATTTTCAATCAATGTTTCGTCATGAGGTAAATGATACAATAATTGGTCTATCATAAAGGGTTGAAATTTTATATCATAATCAGATAATAGAGAACGTATATTTAATGAATTGAAATATGTAATTATATTGAATTCTTTATTTTTTGATAATATTTTAGGAAGTATATATTGCCCAAAATGACCACTATTATCATTTATAGTAATGCTGTTATTTTCTAAAATTAAATGCCCTGCTAATATAACTTTAAATTTACCAATAGTTTCCTCCATAAATTTAGCACAAATAGTATGACCATTAAAAAATTCATCTGGGTTTAATCTTAATAACCCCATAATTGGATTATTTTGTAATTTTTGGAATCCATAAACATATAAAAATGAAATCGGTTTATTTGTATTCATTTCTTTAAATTCATCAATATTCTTTGGCAATACATAAAATTCAATGACACTTTCCATAGGTAAGTTTTTTTCCAGTCTAACATATCCATTTAAATCTATATGTTTTAAATTATAACATCTATCTTTATCTGTTTGATAATCACTCATAAATTCTGTGGAAGAAATATAAGTTATATTGTTACTGATTTTTGATTTTGTCTTTGATTTTGAATTTGATTTTGTCTTTGATTTTGATTTTGTCTTTGATTTTATCTTTGTATTTGTCTTTTTTTTTGTCTTTTTTTTTGATATATTATTCATATTTTTTAGGTATTATATAATATTGTGTTAAAAAAAATGGTTTATTAAATATATAACAATCCACCTTGTCCGGATGCTATTTGTAATATATTGTAATTTACAGCAAATATATGAATATGCCTGGTTGCTGTGAAACCTGCCAAAGTATTGTTCGATAAAGAAATATCAATCTGTTTTCTATAAAATGTCGAAAAATTACACGTACCAGATGGTTCCCATTCGAATGGATTTAATGAAAAACTATAAATACCTATTCTATCTAAATCAGGTATATGACCTTTGCAATATCTTTTCATGAGTGTTCTTGTATAATAATCCAATTGTATAGTTTCTTGTGATATATCTTCATCATTTAATTTTATTTTAAATGTTCCAGTGCTGTTGTTAATATAAGAACCATCATTGCCCCATAATGAATTGTGAACCATTGAACGGAGATAATTTGGACCAACGCCAGCTGTTCCACTCGTAGGATCTTCTTGAACAGCCCATGCTAAATATTTGACAGGATGATTAAAAGAATTTAATTCTATATTTTTAACTTCTGTCTGTGTTCCACTCGAATATATTGGAAATCCCGTGGTTCCACTTTTATCCAGGTGTTGCACTTGTTCTATTAAATATTTATGTGTTCCATTGACAAAACGCCCTCGTTCATCATTTGATAAATAATACGTTTCTGTAAATAATTTTAGACTATCAAGAGTTAAAGTAGTAACGCTTCCAATTAATCTTGCCTTTGTTTCTAAATCAATTGTAATTCTTACTTCATTTTCTGTTAATGCACACATAGGTAATGCCAATCCCTTATGATTATTAAAAAAAAATCTTAAAGGAATACGTATTTTTTTATAATAATCTATGGAATTTGCAAATTCTCCATAATTATCTGTTAACATATCACGAAATGAATTGGCGACAATATCATCCGTTAATCCACCAAATGACATAGGATAATCTCCTTCTATACGGTCATCAATAGTCCATTCATCAAGCGGTGTTACATTACCAGTGGTAAATTTAGCATTTGTAAAATCCATATTAAATAAATGTTTTCTACCTCCATATGTGACATTGGAACCCGATTCCGGACGATTATGATTGGGTTGATGTAATTCTTTCCATATTTGTAACCATAATCCTGGGGTTGTATCTATAGTTTGACTACCTATTTTTAATGTTACTTTTTTTAATAGAGAATTACCAAAATGATTCACTGTATATGAATTGGCATTTGTACTATTTCCTTTAATAATGGCTTCCAAATATGTTTCGCCAATTAAATCACCTGCTTGACGGATTTCACAGGATACAGTTTTTCCAAAATCAGGTGCCGAAGATGAATCAAATGGATGATGAATATATTCACTATAAAATCGCGTATGTCTTTTAAATACTGCTTTAAAAAAGGTTATATCAGGATTCCCGTAGAGAAACACATCCTGTTGGTTCATGTTTTTTATAATTGTATTCCCTTGACCTCCCATTTTCCTTATAATATAAACTAAGGTGTTATAATAAAATTAAATAAAATATACACTAATAAAAAACTAAAGCATTAATAAAAACCTAAAGCAATAATGAAAATATTATAAAATAATAATAATATAGATATGGGAAATAAAGATATAAATGTTAAAAATATAGAACCAACCATTCCTAGCACTAAAATATGCAAAATAAAAACAAAAAAAAATAATTTATTAAATTTAAATAAAATTACCCTGGAAAAGGATAAATTAATTTATAAAAACAAAAATAAAACAAATCCAAAAATAAAAACCATTATATTTGATTTAGATAATATGAAGCAAATTGGAAAGGGAGGATATGGTGAAGTATATGAAATCTCTACAAAAGATAAGAAAAAAAGTATTGTTGGTAAATTTTTCCATGATGATAAAAAAGCAGTTCGTGAAATAAATATTATAAAAATGCTAAAAAAGATGAAAATCGATTGCCATTTAATAGATGCAAAACCTTTTACGAAAAAAACATTACCTCCATTTATTATTATGAACAAATTTGATGGGGATTTATATTCTATTAAAGGTAAATTTAGTTTAAGATATGTGGATGTATTATTAAAATCCTTTATTAAATTATTTAAATGTTTGGTGGATAATGGATTGGGCTATATGGATATTAAAATGGAAAATATATTATACAAATGTATTGATGATAAAAACATAATTATTAAAATTGGCGATTTAGGAAGTATAAATTTATTGGGTGAATCAAATTCTATTTCAACAGCGATACCATTTGAAAATATATATGACAAAACAATAAAAAGCAATGAGAAAGGTATGGTTTATCTACTTGGATTGACAATATTAGATACATTCACAACAGATAAAGAAATTAATATGTTTTATTCCAACAAATTTATGTATGAATTGAATGAAATATTATTTTATGAAAAATTAATGCATATTATAAAAAATAATAATTTACATACATTAAAATTAAATAATGGTAGATATTTAGATGACTTTATCTTAAATATGTTAAACGTAGAACCAAAAGAAAGATTTTCATTTGAACAATCATCTCATTATTTAAATAACAAATAAAAATTGAGATTTCTGGCATCGTATACAATTTAATTATGTCCGAAAACATATAAAATATGACAGACCCTATTGTACGTTACGTTAAACTTACAAGGGATGATAAACTAGGATATGGTTTAACAATCGTGACAACTGTATATACACATTTTATTAAAGCTATCATTCAACAAAGTCCTGCAGAAGGGAGGGTATTTGTAAATGAAGATATTATAAGTATAAATGGCGAATCAATGAAATATGTTTCACATGAAGAAATGGTAAAAATTTTCATAACAAATAAAAGTGTAACTCTTGGTTTATCAAATTCAAATTCAAATGAAAACCACCATCCTATGAAACTTTAGAGAAAAAATGGTAAAAATTGATTGTTATTATCATATAAAATTTAATTATACCTGGAAATAAACAAACAAATAAAATATGTCAAATCCTATTGTACGTTACGTTGAACTTACAAAGGATGATAAAGGATATGGTTTTACATTAGTGAGTTGCTATACACATGTTATTTCAGTTATACATAACAGACCTGCGGAAGGTAAACTATTAGAAAATGAACATATTATAAGTATAAATGGAGAATCAATGGAAACCATTTCACATGGTGAAATCGTAAAACTTTTACAGACAGAGACAAATGTAACTCTTGGGTTATCAAATTAATTATAAATTAGCGTATGTTAAAATCAATCCAGATGAATACATGACTAATAATAAAGTAGCAACAGTTCCTTTTAATGTAAATATTTTACAACTATCTTTTTTATATATTGGAGATGTAGTTGTGTCATTATGTTCTGTTTGTGTGCCAATATTCGACATATCAATAATTGTTTCTCCAGGACTCATGAAATTATCATAAAAAATGGTGTTTAGTTTAGCATTTGGTTCTTTTATACTGGGTGTCAATTTTCGCGATGAATTGAATATTTTATTTCTCTGTTTAATAATTTCATTTTGAAAATTTGATTCCATTTTAAGATTTATATTATGGATTATAATTTTATGGAAGATATTATTTCCTTAATAAAATTATCGGCAAAGCTATAAATTGCTTTTTCTTTTTTATATGTAATATATTCACGTATTGAAGAACGACCAAGTGTAATAAGTTCAAGTTTTCGACTATTGGGTATATCAAAATGTAATGTTGATTGATTTGTGTTAATTAGTATAGTTTGCTCTTTCCAGACAGAATGTTTCATTACATCAATTTCAGTTAACACACTATAAAAAAGTGAAAACGATAATGCAAAGAGGTCTGTCACTGGTTTTATTTCTATATTTGCATTCGCATTCGTATCATTGTTATTTCCAGAATTATTGGCGAGAACAATCCCCAACGTTTTATCTATTTCATCTTTAAAAAATTCGATTGGAAAATTACTACAAACACCTCCATCAACATATGATTTATTATTATTAACAATAGGTTCAAACATATATGGAAAACACATTGTTATTTTTAATGCTTCAACAACACTCATATTTGGAGTAGTTTTCCAATTAAAATAAGATACACGATAATGTGAAATACAAGAACCCGTAATTGTTAGTTCTTTATGTGTTAAATTATATAATTCCATAAATGTTAAATTGTGGTTATTTGTTTTTTGTCGTAATATTATTTCAATAATATGTTTGACTTTATCCATATTTTCACAACCCAATTTATCAAATAAATTATTAATATTATCTGGATTGAAATTAACAATTGAATTTGGATTTATACATAAAAACAACCTCTCAATATCAGAAACATTAAATTCTAAATTTAATAACAAACAGATGAAACCACCTATAGAACTTCCACAATATTTTTTTATTTGATTTAATAAATTCAATTCTTCTAATATTTGCAAGGCACCGATATGAACGAGACCTTTTACACCACCGCCAGATAAAACGATATTTTCAATATGATTCATGTATTTCATAATTTCATATTTTATATTATATTATATTTGTCTAAAGGATGTATTCCGCTTGAATAATGCTCATATTGTTAGCAAATGGAAATATAAAGATACAAATATATTCTATTATGGTATGCCCCAGTTTGCTATTATTGATGAGGCAATTGAGAAAATAGATAATATAGAATTATAGAATTATTGAATTTTTGTTGTTCTAATAAAGGAATGATTAATAACAATTCTCCATATCCAAAAGAAAAATACCCTAATTTTTATAACGAGTGTGAAATTATGAAAGAACAATAGTGAATGTATTTTTAAATTATTTATTTTCACATAATATTAGTAGAATAAGAATAATGAGTGACGGTTTTAATACGCCGTTTGTTAATATTGATGAATTACATCGACAAAAAAAGGATAAATTAGAACGTCGATATGCTATTTATGAGAAAATTTTAAAATTATGTCATAATAAAATAAAACAAATTGGTTCTCAACCAGATAATATGGGTTTTTGTTTTTACTCTATACCATCATATATATATGGTATTCCTTTATATGATACAAATAGTTGTGTTATGTATATTGTTAAATCTCTTGTGGATAATGGATTTGATGTTAAATATACACATCCACGATTATTATGGATTAGTTGGTTTGAAAAAACAAATCAAAATTCGGTAGTCCAGGTGAGACGTTCATTATTGGAAACAATGCCATCGTTGACAACATCAGCACCTTTGGTAATACCTAAACTACAAATTACAGATTCATATTCACAAGAACCAAGGAGAATAACTAATTCCAGTGATGATGGTATTAGTGAAATTGATAGAAAAATATTAAATATAATACGTAAATAAATTCCTTTTAAAAAAAGGAAGGCAAAAAACAAATTGGGTCTAAAATCCACCGCGTTTGAGTGCTAAATTCGCCACTATTTTTGAAATACCCTCAAGAACAAAAATTAAAAATAACCCAAATATTACAAATAAAATAATATCATGTGTTGTATTTTCATATTCTTCACCTGAATTTGTATTTTCCTCCAGTTGTTCAAGTATTTTAAAGAGTGCATTGCGAATAAATTTCATTTCTTTTTTTAATTCAATATTATCATTTTCATAATTAGATACTGGTTTATTTGAATTTTGATTTGAATTTAAATTTGAATTTAAATTTGGATTTGAAAAACTGTTACCTTGTTTCTGGTAATAAGAAGGTATATATTCCTTGGGAGCACCATAAGTTATATTTTGGTTTGTGTCTGGGGAATTATTCGCATTTGCATTTGAATAATTACTAAATCCTTCAATAGGGTAAAATGATTCAATATTATTAGTGTTGGTTTTTTTTTTCTTTTTTTTCGAAATATGGCGATTATTCCCATATTCACCCCAATCGGGGTAACAATCTTGTAAACTGGCCATAATAACTGTTTAAACTTATAATAATTATAGAAAATAAATTAAAATCCTTTTACCATATCTTTAAATGCAGGAATTGTTTTATTAAAGATGTTTTTTGTTGTATAATAAAATGGAGCAAAAACAAATAGAAATAGACTCATTATTTGAGCAACCACCTCAATTAAATTATATAAATTTCTTCTTTTGCCATATTCTTTGCTTTCGGCACGAATTTCATCAATTGTTTTTAATCCACTCAAACTCCGGGCATCACTTTTCATTGATTTCATAAATGATTTTTTCGCAGCCGTACCTATGTCTATTTTCGGTGCATCAGGCATTTTAGCCATATCTCCTTTTTTCCCTGCCAATTTCATCATTCCCAATGGCAAACCGCCTTTTTGATTATTATTATATTTGAAATTAACAGATAGTGTTTTTAATATATTTGTGAATAATGATGTGGTATCATTATTTATTTCAATAATGCTTGTGAAAATTGTTAATAATACCTCTATAAAATATATAAATTCCATATTACACTTAAATCATACATAGATTATAAATCATACAGATTATAAAATAAATTATATGTATTTATTAAATAATGAAATTTGTTAACGACGTATTATTTTTAGGAATTAGTGGTATAAAAACCCCATTACGATGTTTATAACTTTGTTGGTCCTTATTTCAATGAAATTTCCAATTTATTAACTTTTACTATTCTTAAACCCATGTATAACATAAATCTATATGACACCCATACTCGTATACCAAATAAAATTCTTACGCGATATTTCATTGATTTTATTTCTGTTTGTGCCATTGTATCAAATGCACTTCATTATTCACAGAAATATGATAATTTCAAAACAGGATATATTAAAGGAGTACTTTTAGTATTCTTTACATTTATTGTACCAACGTTATATTTATATAAATTTAGTTATGGTCTAGGTGGAAATAATAATAAAATGAGATTATTTTATGGATTGATATTTATATATTTACTTGATTTCGCAGTTAATTTAGGGATGTATATTTATTTAAAAAATACCCATAATAAGTAATGGAATTTAACGCTGTTTATATATTATGCTGTTTTATATTACGTCGTCTGTAAAAATTGATTCCTAATTTTTTTCCTTGCTTCAGTTAATAAAGACATTATTAATCATATACCAACATGGCATTTACAAAAACATGTACATTGAAATATAATAACAAAATTCTATATATTAATAATCAAGAGGAGTTACATAACTTAAATATAAAGAAAGAGAATAATGAATTTAAATTAAGTTTCAGTTTTAAAGATGAAACATTTGATTTTCCAATAAATATGGAATCTATTTTAACTACATTGGTTCCAAAAAAGAAGAGAAAAGCGAATGGATGGATTTTATGGAAAAGTGAAAATATTGAATGGATTAAAACTAAATATGGAGAGAAAGATATTACAGCGAGATGTGCTATTATTTGGAAAGGATTAAGTTCGGAAGAAAAAAACGAACATTATAGTAAAATATTTGCTATAAAAAATGAAATGAAAGAAGAATCTAAAATAGATAACCAATATCCATCTATTGGTCCAAATTGGAGCAAAGCCCAACCAGGCTTTTTAAAAGGATGTCCGATTCTGTTGCTTGATGGAAAAGAAAAACGATTTCAAAAACCATTTGAAACATTAGAAGAAGCTGTTTTATTTGTTACTCAATATGACCCATCTATTATAGGAGGAATTACTCGCACAACAAAAGGTTATATGGTAAGGAAAGGTCATGATATTAAAAATAATGGAGAATCCAAGGCTCGTAATGAAATTTCATGGGTTTTTAATATAAGTGATGGTATAACTATACCTTATAAACCACCATTACAAAAAATATTAC
>Ga0315338_1002819_pt1 | contig 16308 bp, 10 predicted proteins | sample ASW8metaG_FD_204518 | JGI IMG/M metagenome (GOLD analysis project Ga0315338, IMG submission 204518) | Ammonia-oxidizing marine archaeal communities from Monterey Bay, California, United States - ASW #8 | ecosystem: Environmental > Aquatic > Marine > Coastal | place: USA: California | collected... | reverse complement strand
AACTCGTAGCTCGATCTGCGAGTAGTCGGCCGAGATCAGGACCGCCCCTGAGTCGGCTATAAATGCTCGACGGATTTCTCGCCCGAGCTTCGTTCGGATCGGAATATTTTGGAGGTTGGGACCGCTACTGCTGAGACGCCCGGTCGCCGCGACGGCCTGGTTGAACGATGTATGTACCCGACCGGTCTCTGGGTTGACCAGCAGCGGCAGGGCGTCGATGTAGGTGCTTTTGAGTTTCTGAAGACTGCGCCACTCTAGGACCTTACGGGGCAGCTCGTGGACCAGCGCGAGCTCTTCAAGCACCTTGACCGAGGTCGAGGCCGCTCGCGTTTTTCCAGTTCGTTTGAGGGTTGGGAGCTGCAAGTGGTCAAACAGGACTTCTGAGAGTTGCTTGGGCGAGTTGATGTTGAATTCCAATCCGGCTAGCTCGTGTATCTCACTCTGATACGCCTCGAGTTCGCGCCCGACCCGGGTCGATATGACGGAGAGGGCTTCAGTGTCGATACGAACCCCCACGCGCTCGATGGCGATTAAGACCGGGACGAGTGGGCGCTCCAGCTCGGCGTAGACGGCATCGACCCCTTCGACCGGCAGTCGAGGCGCCATCCGCTCGGCGAGCTGGAGGGCGACGTCGGACCGTTCACCGGCGTAGTCCAAGACGGCGTCAGGAGGAAGGTCCGCGAAGCTTAGGGCCTTTGCACCGCGCCCGAGGAGATCCTCGGTGGTGACCGTGCGATAGCTGAGCTGCTCCAGCGACAAGTCCTCCAATTTGTGGGTTGGCCGCGTTGAATCGAGCAGGTAGCTCAATAGGAGCGTGTCGAACTCCAGGCCACCCAGCTCCACACCGAGTCGCGCGAGAATCAGGCAATCCGGCTTGAGATTGTGGCCGATCTTTCGAATCGACGAGTCCTCCAATACCAGTGCGAGTCGTGCGAGCACGGTGGTCGTATCGACATCGTTGACGTCTCGGAGCGCACGATGTCCGATCGGGATGTACCGGGCGTGTCCTGGTTCTATCGATAGCGTGATGCCGACAAGCCCGGACCGCATGGTATCCGAGGAATCGCTGATGACTCGGATGCTGCACGTGCCTTTCGAACGTACTGCTGTGATTAGCGCATCGAGTTGCGATGCTGATTGCACGACCGCATAGTCCTTGGTGACCATATTCACGGTCGGCGCGTACTCGGCGATCAGTGTACGGAACCCAAGGGCGGAGAAGAGCTTGAAGCATCGGGTCGTATCGGGACCTCGATACCGCAGTGTGTCGGAACGGAACGGAACCGGCGCATCCGTCCGGATTCGGACAAGGTCCTGGCTCTGACGGGCCGCGTCCGCATGATTGAGGAGGGCGGTGCGGTAGCGCTTCTGCGGGATCTCTGAGACGTGCTTGAGTAGCTCGTCAAGTGACCCGAACATGCTGACGAGTTCCCGCGCTCCCTTCTTGCCGATGCCCGGGACGCCTTTGACGTTGTCGACGGTATCGCCCATCAGAGAGAGAACATCGATCACCTGTGCGGGCATTACCCCCATCTTCTCCTTGACTGCATCGGAGTCGTACCAGGACCCCGTGTCACGCGGGTCAAAGACGCGAACCGGTCCGTCGACGAGCTGAAAGAAATCCTTGTCACTGGTTACGATGACCACCTCGAAGTTTTCGGCGACGGCTCGAACGGCCAGCGTGCCGATGACGTCATCTGCCTCGTATGTTTCTGATGTCAGCACGGGGACACCGATCGCCTCGCACGCCTCGTGTACCCACGGAACCTGCTCCACGAGGTCTGGGGGCATCGGTGCCCGATTGGCTTTATAGTCGCCGGAGAGCTCAGATCGGAATGTCGGTCCAGGGAGGTCGAATGCGGCGGCGATCAGTTCCGGCTGGTGGTCGGCGATCAGTTTAGAGAGCATCGTGATGAACCCATACACCGCGTTCGTTGAGCGTCCGTCAGGTCCGGTGAGCCCTCTGATCGCATGGTACGCGCGATACATCTGCGAGCTGCCATCGATCAGAAAGAGTCGGGTGGTGCTCGGTCGTGTCATGAGGGGCTGGATTGTATCACCGGCCCCGAGCGGCAGGAGTTGTCGTTGCCAAAGTTCTACGGGTAGGTGTTCAGGGAGCAGCTAGGTCCAAGACGAGATTTAAATCCTTCGATTCACCGTTGTCCAGTGACATGTGGTAGCGGTAGTCCAGACGCGAACTGGATGCCAAGGCATGTGCCAGGTTCATGCCTAAATCTTGCTCGAAAACACTGGACGTACCGGTCAGTGTTGGACGGAAGTATCCGCGAGGAAGGTCACAGCGCCATGACACTGGCGATCCCTGCCGCAATCAGCGCGACCTGTCGCGCTGCGCCGACGTTGATCGTACCGCGATGAAGACCTGGGATCAGATCGGCCATGGCGACATATAGGAAGTTCCCGGCCGCGAACGAGAGGATGAAGGGCAAGGCGTGTGGTATCCAGCCCGCCGCGGTGTACATCACGATAGCCCCGAGTATTCCGGCGCTCGCGGTCAGGGCGTTGAGAGTCAGAGCTCGCCGTCGAGTGTGCCCGCTAACCAACAGGACGGCGAAGTCTCCGATCTCTTGTGGTACTTGATGGGCAGCCACGGCGATTGCCGTGCTGATGCCAAGTGGAACCGAGGAGAGCACGGCCGCACCGATGATGCAACCATCAGCGAAGTTGTGAACTGCTCCACCGACGAGGATTAGAGTCGCACTACTGTCGTGAACGCTGCAGTCGTCATCATGGCAATGGCGCCAAATTACGAGCTTCTCGAGCATGAAGAAGAAAAAGATACCGGCGAGAAGTGTCCCGAAGACGAGCCGCGGTTCCAGCGTAGCTAGCGCCTCGGGCAAGAGGGCCAGCAACGCCACGCCGAGTAGAGTGCCGACAGCGTAGCTGATCAGCGACGGGACGAGTGTGTTCCTGACGGGGTTCTGCAACAGGAGAAGGAGAGAGGCTAGAAGCAGCCCGCCAAGGCTCCCGACGACACTAAGAACTGTGGCAACGATGAGCCCTGACACCAGGGGATGGTAGCAGAAGGCGTACGGATGAAAAATTCAGCCGGCCGATAGAGCTGACGTGCTCGGGGCTGAACACCGAGCGCTCCGCAGAGGACAACCGCGAAAGGATAAGGGTTACCGTTGCGTGGGTGCCGTCTCTTCCGCACCTGCTGACTTCACGCCTTCGACGAAGTTGAGGCCATCGCGCTCAGCGAGCAAACGAATACCACGAAACCCTTCATGCTCGAGTGCGTGCTGCGCGCCACCGCTTTCGACGTATCGAACGTCGAGCGATTGGCGGGAAAGGATTGCACCAAGGCCACCACGCATCGCGGTGTCGACCACGAGGCATCGGCCGCCGGGTCTGAGCACCCGCAGAGCCTGTTGGAGGCAGAGTACTCGGTCGTTCTGTGTCAATCCACCAAGGACCTGCTTGATGACCACGAGGTCAAGTGAATCGTCGTCGTATGGTAGAACTGCAATCTTTGCCACTTTGATATCCACCAGCACCCCGGCGTCGGCCGCTTGGCGCTCGAATGCTTCTCCGTCACCCTGGGTCTGGGCGACCGCGTATGCCTGACCGCTCAGACCAACAACCTTGGCCAAGGCGGAGATCAATCCATGGTCGCTGCCGTAGATCTGCAGCACCGACTTTCCGATCTTGAGACCGGCCATTGATAGCTCAAGATCCCGAGGGCCGCCACTCTGTTTAAGCCTGAACAAGGACATGGTGTTATCAAAAGACTTAAAAACTCACATGATATAGTCTCCACTCGTGAAAAGCCCTAATGAAATCGCACCGTCCCAAGGACGACTGGGCGTCTTACTGGTCGGTCTTGGAGCCGTCAGCACCACGTTTATCGCCGGTGTGCACGCGATCCGGAAGGGTTTAGCCTCGGCCGCTGGGTCCGTCACTCAAATGGGAACAATCCGACTCGGTAAACGCACCGACGGTCGCTCGCCTCTTATCAAGGACTTCATACCACTGGCCTCGCTTGACGACCTCGTATTCGGCGGGTGGGACATCTTCGACGAAGATTGTTACGAGGCGTCCCGCACCGCTGGTGTACTCGAACCCGCTCTGATCGACGCATTGCGGCCAGAGCTCGAGGCGATTCGTCCGTGGCCGGCTGTTTTTGATCAGAAGTATGTCAAACGGTTGATGGGTCCCAACCTGAAGACCGCTGCCAATAAGCGTGAGCTCGCCGACCAGGTCATCGCTGACATCAGAAAGTTTAAGGCCGATAACCAGTTAGATCGTATGGTCATGGTGTGGTGTGGGAGCACCGAAGTCTTCATGACTCCTCAGACGGTTCACCAGTCGCTGGCCGCGTTTGAGGCGGGGCTCGAGGCGTCAGACCCGGCGATTCCCTCGAGCATGATCTATGCGTACGCGGCAATCAAGGAAGGACTGCCGTATGCCAACGCCGCCCCGAATCTCAGTGCGGATATTCCGGCTCTGACCGAACTTGCGGCAAAGACGGAATCACCGCTGGCCGGGAAGGATTTAAAGACGGGACAGACGTTGATCAAGACGATTGTGGCACCGGGTCTCAAAGCGAGGCTGCTCGGTGTCGACGGATGGTATTCCACGAACATTCTTGGAAATCGTGACGGCGAGGTCCTTGACGACCCCGAATCCTTCAAGACGAAGGAGGAGAGCAAGAAGTCGGTGCTGGATTATATTCTCCAGCCTGATCTCTATCCCTCCCTGTACGCTGACCTCCACCACGTGGTTCGGATTAATTACTACCCACCACGCGGTGACAATAAAGAGGGCTGGGACAACATTGACCTCGTCGGATGGCTCGACTACCCGATGCAGTTGAAGATTAACTTCCTCTGCAGAGACAGCATCCTGGCTGCTCCTATTGTGCTTGACCTCGTGCTGTTTCTGGACCTGGCCAAGCGTGCCGGCTTAAGCGGTGTGCAGGAGTGGCTTTCGTTCTACTTCAAGAGTCCGGTCCATGCTCCGGACCTTTATCCGGAACACGATTTATTCATCCAACTCATGAAGCTCAAGAACACGCTGCGCTTCCTGCGCGGTGAGGAGCTCATCACCCACCTAGGTTTGGAGTACTACGACTGAACGGGCCGGGCCATGTCCTCCCGGGCGCAGGCGATTCTGATCGGGGGCATGTTCACTGGCGTGCTCTCCGCTCTTCCAATTGTTTCGGTGGCCAATTGCTGCTGCGTCTGGCTAATCGGGGGCGGAGCGATCACGGCGTATCTACTTCAGCAGGGTCAAAGCGAACCGATTAGCCTCGCCGACGCCTCTGTCGGCGGCTGCCTGGCCGGCGTGTTTGGTGCGTTCGTTTCTGCGGTTATCTCTGTGCCGATCCAGCTTCTGACCCAGCCACTTCAACGCCAAATGGCCGACCTGTTGCGCGGTAGTGCCGACATTCCTTCCGAGCTGGCTGAGATGGTTGAGCAGTTGAGCGGTGCAAGCGTGAGTGCGGTACTCTTTGGATTTGTCGTCATGCTTTTGCTCGGGATGGTGTTTTCGACACTGGGTGGGCTCCTGGGCAGCATCGTATTCAGACCGAGCCAACCGGCGACAAAGGACGTCCTCACCTGATTACGGCCTATGCGTTGATCGAGACGCACGATCTGTGGCAGAGCTACCGGGTGGGATTGGAAGAAATCCACTTGCCGAGTGGGCTATCGATTGAGATCGAACGAAGAGAGTATGGGGCCATCGGGCTCTGGCAAGTCGACGCTCATAAATTTCATTAAGTGCCTCGACACGCCAACCCGAGGCACATACCTACCTAACCAAACGAACGTCGATGGATGGGCGACGACGAGCAAGTGCGGATTCGGAACAAAGAGATCGGGTTCATCTTTCAAACCTTTAATCTGCTTCTGAGGGAGACAGCGTTACATAGCGTCGAGCTCCTGATGATTTATGCCGGTGTTGCACCGGAGGCGCGCCACACGTCATCAGCTTCAGGGGTGGGAAGGTCGAGAGAGACGAACTAGCTGGCAAAGAGTTTGGTGGCAGGAGATGGCTGGTTGGTTTCCCCCCGTTCTACTCTAATTCCTGGTGCTCCCCAAAGACCTCACGAAGGGTGCCCGAAATCTCACCGACAGTTGCCCGTGCTTCGACGGCTGCGATGATGGGCGGAAGGAGATTTGTTGTCCCCGACGCTGCCCGACGGACGTTGTCCAAGGCCTGTCGCCAGGGCGCTTCCGGTCGAGTACGACGGAGTGCTTTGAGGCGCTCGATTTGCTGCGTCTCGACCACGGGATCGATGCGCCATGGGTCGACGGAGGGGGAGTCTTCGCTGGTAAAGCGATTGACACCGACCACGACAGTGCTCGCATCGTCTATCGCCTTTTGGGCGCGATACGCCGATTCCTGGATCTGTCCCTGGATAAAACCCTGCTCAAGGGCCGCAAGGCCGCCCCCGCGTTGGTCGATCTGCTCCAATAGTGCCGTTGCCTCGTCCTCGAGATCATTTGTGAGGCGCTCAATGGCCCAAGCGCCGCCTACCGGATCGACTGTGTTGGTGACGCCCGTCTCGGTTGCGATGATCTGCTGCGTCCGTAACGCGATCTGGGCTGCGGCTTCGCTTGGCAGGCCCAATGCCTCGTCTTGACCGTTGCAGTGGAGAGACTGAGTGCCTCCGAGGACGGCCGCCAACGCCTGCAGGGCGACCCGGACGATGTTGTTGTCCGGTTGTTGTGCGGTGAGTGTGCTCCCGGCGGTTTGGGTGTGGAAACGCAGCTGTTGCGCCCTGGTGTCTGTCACACCGAATCGGTCTCGCATGATATGAGCCCAGAGCCGTCGCGCCGCACGGAATTTGGCGACCTCCTGAAGAAAGTCGTTGTGAGCGTTGAAGAAGAATGACAGCCGGCGTCCAAACCCAGCTGCGTCGAGCCCCGCCTCGATCACGGCCTCGATATAGGTGATGGCGTGGGCGAATGTAAATGCGACCTCCTGCGCTGCGGTCGAGCCGGCCTCACGAATGTGGTAGCCGCTGATGGAGATGGGGTGCCACTTCGGAAGCTCGGCGTCGCAGTATGTACAGACATCCGTCACGATACGAAGCGAAGGTTGAGGCGGGTAGATATAGGTACCCCGAGCCACATATTCCTTGAGGATGTCGTTTTGTAGCGTGCCCGTGAGCGCGTCGGATGAAACGCCCTGGCGCCGGGCGACCGCAACGTAGAGCGCAAGGAGAATCATCGCCGTCGCGTTGATCGTCATCGATGTCGAGACACGGTCGAGCGGAATCTCATCGAATAGCGCCGTCATGTCGTCGATCGAGTCGATGGCCACGCCGACACGCCCCGTTTCCCCCGCGGCCAATGGATCATCAGAGTCGTAGCCGATCTGCGTCGGCAGATCGAAGGCGACGCTTAAGCCGCTGACGCCCTGGTGCAGGAGATATCGAAATCGTCGATTCGATTCCTCCGCGGTGCCAAACCCTGCGTACTGACGCATGGTCCAGAGTCGACCTCGATACATCGAGTTATGAATCCCTCTGGTATACGGGAAGGCACCAGGGGTGCCGAGGTCTTCCTCTGGGTTCCAGTGGGGGAGGTCGGTGGGTGTGCGCACAGGTGTTGGCATCGGCACAGATTCTAGTGCGGTGAGCGCCACAAATCTATACGGGTTTTTACAGCGGCTACGTCATCGAGCGCCCTAGACCAAACTAATACGGGCATACAGAATGTTGTGGTGCGAAGGAAGAGGACACAATATGAAGTGTTCTTTAGCTTGACACACAGCCGGTGCGTGCTACAATTTGCCGACTTTTACCCATTCCTTCCTCTTATGTCTCCGCTCTCCCTCTTCGACCGAAGCCATCTCAGCCCCGAGATCATCGGCTTGGATGAGGGTCTGCCCCGGTTCCCAGTCCGGCGGCGTTCAGGAGGGTCACAGAATGGACGACGTCGTACATCAGCTGGCGCGTGAGTTAGCCGAGGCAATTGAAGCCGGTGTCGCTAAAGATCCACGGGTTGCAGCCTGCCGAGAGAAGGCGAGGGCGGCTGGCTACGAAATGCGTATTTCTCTCGAAGCCGTAATCGGTTTTGGCAGCTTTGACGAGTCGGATGCGCTGACCAATGTAACAGCCTCCAAGCCAGACCGGTCGATCGATATTAACGCCAACGACCGGAGATTTCTTCGATCGCTGCGAATCGCGGCCGACGAGCCCAATCAGGAATTCGAATAGTCTAACTATCCGTCAATCCATCCTCGGAGATCCCTACCGGTCATCTCCGGTGGGGGAGCGATTCCGAGGATTCCGAGCATCGTGGGCGCGACGTCTCTGAGCGAGCCGTCACGTAGTGAGAAGCCACGCCCGCGGGTGTGCCGACTCACGACAAAGACTGGCACCGGATTCGTTGTGTGTGCTGTATGTGGGCCGTCACGCTCCTCGTCCCACATCATTTCGGCGTTCCCATGGTCAGCAGTAATGATTGCGGTTCCTCCAGCCTTTTCAACCGTTTTAATGATGGTCTCGAGGTGTCCGTCGAGCACAGAGACAGCCCTGATGGCGGCGTCCAAATTACCTGTATGGCCGACCATGTCAGCGTTGGCAAAGTTACAGATGATGACGTCGTGGCGCAGAGCGGCGACATCTGCCACAAGCTGTTCTGTGATGCCAGCCGCACTCATTTCAGGCTTAAGATCGTAGGTTGGAACCTTTGCCGATGGAACCAGAAGGCGCTCTTCGCCGTGGTATGGACGCTCTTCACCGGAATTGAAGAAGTACGTCACGTGCGCGTACTTCTCCGTTTCCGCCAGTCGAAGGTTGCTGAGACCGTGATCGGCGAGCACGTCGGCAAGATTTGAGGAAAATTCCTGGGGTGCGAATACGACCGGCAGCCCGTAGGTTGCGTCATACTCGGTCATCGTTGTGACGTTCACGTTTGGATGGGCTCGCCGCTCGAAACCGTCGAATTCGTCATCAAATGCCAGTGCTTGCGTCAGTTGGCGAGCCCGATCCGATCGAAAGTTGAAGAAGACCACCGAGTCGCCTTCGGCCATGGCGCCAATCGGTCGACCGTCTTGGTCGACGACGACCCCGGGTTCGATAAACTCGTCAGTGATCCCCGAATTGTAGGAGTCAGTTACCAGACTGAGGGCTGAGTTGGAGGTGCGTCCTTCGCCAAGCGCGATCGCGTCGTAGGCACGCTGGATCCGGTCCCAGCGCCGATCTCTATCCATGGCATGGTAGCGACCACTGACGGTGACTATTCGGCCAGTGCCAGACTTGCGCATGACAAGCTCGATCTGGTCCAGGAAGTCTGCTCCAGCGGTAGGAGCTGTGTCTCGACCATCCATTAGCGCGTGCACGAAGACTCTAGATACCTTCTGGTCATGCGCCATGCGAAGCATCGCCTTGAGGTGCCGCAGATGGCTGTGTACGCCGCCATCAGAGACGAGCCCGATGATGTGAAGCGCATGCCGCCCATCAGCGCAACGGGACATCGCCGCCGCGGTAGCGGGATTCCGAAAAAAGTCACCATTTTTAATGCTCTGGTCGATTCGGGTGAGGTCCTGATACACGATCCTACCGGCACCGAGATTCATATGACCGACTTCAGAGTTCCCCATCTGATTGACGGGAAGCCCGACGGCCTCGCCGGATGTGACCAAAGTCCCGTGCGGATACCGCTGTAGAAGTTCGTGAAAGGTCGGCGTTCGTGCTAGGGCAATCGCGTTGTGGTCGCCATTCTGTCGCAGACCCCAGCCGTCAAGAACGATGAGCACTAGGGGTGGTTGGAGATTTGGCATATCGCAGGACGATCAGGAACCGGGATGATACCATGACGTTAGCTTGATACGGTCTGACCATGACCGGGCTGGTCCTCTCTATAAAGCCTTCATAAGCAACAGTTTGAAGAGATGGTCCAAGTTTGACTTAGGTGGTCGCGTAACCTATGATTGGCAAAGTAGAACTACATTGAAGCTTGCGGAGCGTTGTTGCCTGTGTAATTGCTCCGTCCTAACCGAATAGCAGGACTATTGGCGCGGTGTTCGGCATCAAGGCAGCCTCGCTCTAGGAGAGCAGCTCAAATGAACAGACAGTTCCGTCGACGCACCGTCATGTTCGCATGCGTCTTCACGATGACACTCTTGATTAACACAGGTTTCGCGTTGGCGCAGGACCAGGAGGAGGCAGCTCTTGAAGAGTGGCAGCAGTACGAGTTTCAATCACTCTTGGAAAGGCTGAATGCGGCGATAGGTGGCGATCTGCCGAGTGAGAAGCCGTTCGAGATTGCGGTGGACTTCCTGAAGGCTGCCGAAGGTAACATCTACGTCCCGTTTACGCTGACAGTGGATCCGTCGAAGCTTTCCACGTCGACCTTCGCGATGTATTTGTTCGTCACACCTCACGCTGAACCACCGGCCGCCGGCACAGCACCACCAAGTTCGGAAGAGACGCTTGCGTCGAGTGTCTTCGCAGATCTGTTCTTTGTTGAGGTCTCTGAAGGCAGCACGGACGATGGACCCTTTGAGATCCATCGGGCGTTCCAGGTCCCGGCCGGGAACTATGACGTGTACGTCGTCGTCCGCGATAGTGCGGGTGAGCAAGCGTTTGAATCGGCAGTAGAAGATAGAGAAGCAGCAGGACGACTAGCTGCAACGGCAAATCGACCGGACGATCAGCGGGAGGATGAGCTACAGGTGGAGGAGCTAGCCAATTCGATGGTCATGGTGCTCAAAGAAGAGTTGGAGGTTCCTGATTACTGGAGTGAGGCGTTGCAAACGAGCACGATCCTCAGGGCACGATCGTTGGAGCAGATCGATCAACCTCTTTCCCCGGAGGAGCAGAGAGTCAATCCGTATACGATTGGGACGACTCAAATCGTGCCGAAGCGCGATGAGGATTACACCAAGACCGATAGCTTGTCGTTGCTGTTTTATGTCTACAATCCCCAACTGACTTCTGAGATGAGTCCAGATGTGACCGTCGAGTTTGATTTTCACCGGGTCGGTCCGGCGGGCGAGTCGTTCTTTAATCGAACGGCTCCCCAGGAGTTCAACGCTCAGACATGGCCGGCAGGAGTGCCAGTCACTGGTGGACTTCCGTCTGGGCAAGCGGTTCCGCTGGGGAGTTTCCCGGCCGGTGGCTTCAGGCTGGCGATCAAGATTACGGACAATGTGGCAGAACAGACGCTGACACGCGATTTTCGCTTCAACGTCAGCGAGTAAGTCAGCGAGTACTCCCAGCCGTGGGAAGAGTGAGGACGAAATGGTGGTGAGCGCATTTCGTATTTTCGCCGCTGCAGCACAGGTCCTTTTTATCCAGACGATAGCCTGGCAGGCACCGCTTCTTGCCGCTGAATCCCCGAAACGGAACGGTCTGGAGACGCATAGCCGAGCGTTTGGATCCGGGCGCCTCGTGGGCGTGGTGACGGACAGTGTTGGCGAGCCCGCGGAGGCGACCCTGGTTTCAGCAACCGGTCCAGCCGGTGTGTCGCTGGCCGTCTGTGACGTGAATGGTCGTTTCGAATTCGTCGATCTCCACCCCGGTACTTACCTCCTGCGGACCCACGCTTCCGGCCTAGACGCCACGCCGCGTTTTGTCGTCCAGGTCAGACCAGGTCTCTCGACAACCTACTCAGTCGCGCTCCCGGGGAAGGTGTTTGCCTCGTCCCCTCCAGCGTTTATCGCCGCTGGGTTTGGTGCCACGGACGGCCAGTTGAAGGCTCCCGATGATTTTGGAGTGGCCGGTGTGCCGGATGAGATCCTGCCCGGTTCCGGTGTTGAAGTGGGGCCGACCGCGACCGGCAGCTCCGTCCCCCACGATGATTCCGAGAAGGCGTGGCGGTTACGTCGTACACGGCGGAGCGTCTTGAAAAATTCAGGTACTGGCATCAGTCCAGCCCATGACGGTGACGGGGAATCGTTGATTGCGATCGCTCCTCGCCTGGCGGCGGACCAGACCCAGGCGAGGAGCGACGCGCCGAGCACCTTCCCTGTCTCTGGCCGGCTTCACCTGCTCACTCGCGCGACCGTTGATTCACCAGCTGATTTTCAGAGAACAGACGTTTTGCCAGGTCAGATCGCTTATGCCGAAGTGGGCGGGGCCGGGAGCGACACCCGCTGGGGGCTACGTGGCGCGATGATGACCGGCGATGCGGGCTCATGGGTCTTGTCAGGCACCTACAACGTGAAACCTGCCGAGACGACGCACGCTATGACCGTGGGCCTTTCCTACAGCCGCCAGCACATTCACAGCCGGGTGAACCAGGAGTCGTTGATCCCGAGCGCAGCCGTTATCGAAGACGCGGCGACACCTGATTTCAGTCGTGAAGTTGGTACGATGAACGTGCGAGGGATCTGGAAACCCTCCCGGCGGGTCACACTCGACTACGGCACTAGTTTGGCACGGTACGGGTATCTCCCTGGCGTCGGACTTGCCAGTCCGAACGCTGTAGTGACGGTCGAACCGCTGAATCGCACCCGGGTGCAGGTCACGGCTGCACAAAACATGCGGGCTCCTGGGGCTGAAGAGTTTCTGCCTCCGGCAAACGAACTGTGGCTACCTGCTGAACGGACGTTTACCTTGTTGTCGCCGACGAATTCGTTGTTTGCCGAGCGCTCACGGCATCTTGAAGTAGCAGTCGAGCGCGATTTTTGGCATGGGTCGACGGTCGGTGCCCGGCGGTATTATCAGGAGGTCAACGACCAGATGGTCGCCCTGTTTGGCATCCGGCCGGAGATCCCGTTCTCATCGGCCGCCCACTATCATGTGACCAGTGCGGGTGGTGTGAATACTGACGGATGGGGGTTGATGTTCAGTCACGCGTTTGCCAGTCGCGTGCGGGGAACCGTCGACTATAGCCTGACTAATGCTACGTGGGCGCCTTGGACGGCCAGTGGATTGCCTTCTCAGGCAGTTGGCGTTTTTCGAACCGGTACCGAGAGAATCCACGACGTGACAACGTCGATCGAGACTGAGATTCCTGAGACCGCAACAGATATTTTTGTGTTGTATCGAGTCAACTCTGCGTTCTCGGTGGTCGATTCTTCCACGGCCGCACTGGCATCTGGTCTCGATGGGCGGTTTGCGCTACGTGTCAAACAAGGTCTGCCGTTTTCACCGGTCAGCGGCAGCGATTGGGAGGTACTCGTCGACATCAGGAGCCTCTTCCGCGAGGATGTTCTCGGTGCCTCCGTCTACGACGAGCTTCTGGTTGCTAGTCCCCCAAAGCAGTTCATAGGCGGGTTGGTCGTTCACTTTTAGATTTCTAACTATTGCGGGGGAGTGACCAGCCGAGGCGGAGCCTATTCCCAACTAGATCCTATTTTTTGAATCAGCTATCCATTTTTTTGGAGTTGTATTGGGACAAATGGAATAGCCTGCAAATATAATCACGTTTTTGATTTTTTAAACCGGCAGAAACGCCTTTTGAGCGGAACACAATTTGCGCTGCAATAGAGTTCAAGCCCCTTACTTGGTGACGATGCGTAACCGATGATTGCCTCTACTCCATCGAGCTTCGGAGAATTAAACCGGTGGCTTCGTGCTGGATGGGGTGGTGCGCTTCTAGCGGTTGGCGTCGTCGCGGTGCTCCTTTGCCTGGCTGCCGCGAACGTGGTTGTCCGCGCTAACTGGAACGAGGTCGAGGATGGCGCTCTGTGGATCGAGCGATCACAGGGTCTCGTCGCCGAAGCAGTTGCTCCCGAGACGGCCGCCGCGATTGCCGGCCTCCTACGCGGCGATGTGTTGCTGGCCATCGATGGCGAGGCAGTTTCAACCCGAGAGGACGTTCTCGATAGATTGCACGCGAGCGAGGAAGCGACTCAACTCAGCTACACCGTGCTTCGCCTGGGGACTCAGGAGATCAGGGAGCTGACGCTGCAGCCGGCGCCGTCGAGTGCACTGCCTGTCTACTTCGTGTTGGTGGGCGTGGGCGTCTTTGCGCTACTCGTTGGTGCGTCCGTTCGCGTACGTCGACCCAGTCACCAGGCGACCCTGCATTTTTTTTGGCTGAGCGTCGCCTTCTTCGGCGTGTTCGCCTTTTCGTTTAGCGGCCGACTAGATCGGCTCGACTGGGTATTCTTCTGGGCTGACGCCGTCTCGACGGTCTTGCTAGCGCCACTCTTCATTCATTTTGCGTTGGTCTTCCCTGAGCGAACGCCTGGACGGATCCGCAGCAAGTGCGGGTGGTGGTTCGTTCCGATGATCTACCTCCCAGCGGTACTCTTGTGGGTTGCCGAAGTTGCCGCGGTAAGAGGCAGCGCTCAGGGCGTGACATTCACGACGACCATCAACGTGGTTTGGCAACTAGAGATGGCGTATCTCGCCGGCTGCGTGATCGGTGGGCTTGCGATCATGATCGCAGCACTCCAGAGAGTGCGATCGGTCACAGCGCGTCGGCAGCTACGCTGGATCGTGTCAGGGGCGGTGTTGGGTGGTCTTCCGTTTACCATTGGCTACGCATTACCCTGGTCACTCGGCTTTGATCCGGTTGCCCGTCTCGATGTGACCGCACTCCCGCTCGGTCTCATCCCCTTGGCGTTCGCCTCAGCAATCGTTCGTTATCGTCTGCATGACGTCGAAGTCATCGTTAAGCGCGGTCTGGGATACACCGCTGTCGTGGCTGCGATGGTCGCTATTTACTTAGTATTGGAAAAGCTTGCGAGCGAGGTCTTTCTGGAAGAATCGGATGGTCACAACTCGATCATCGCACTGTTGGCGACCGCTGTTGTTGCGCTTCTGGCGGCACCGGTCAAGAACATCATCCAGACGATGCTAGACCGCGTCTACTACCGCGATCGGTACGACTACCGGAAAGCGCTTGTCGGGTTTGCACGCGACCTGAACAGTGACCTTGACCTCGACCGACTGACTGACCGGCTGGTGACTCGGGTCACGGAAACGCTGGTTGTCAACCAGATGGTGCTGTTCCAGGCGGCATTGGGCACGGAAGGCAAGACCGATGCGTTTGTGCCGTTGAACTGGACCGGATTCGAATCAACACCTCCGCGAATTACTGAGACGTCGAAGCTGAGCACTCGGATGCGCGGTCGCCAGACCGTGGTGTTTGATGCCTCGCTTCGACAATCGGCGGAGGAAGATGACGAGTTGGTCTTCTGGCGCGAGAACGGTCTGCGCTATTTCATCCCGTGCGTGGCCGAAGAAGGCACGATCGCGGTGATGGCATTAGGGCGCAAAGGGAGCGGCGAACCGTTGAGCAGCGAGGACATGGCGCTCTTAGCTGCCGTTGCCGGACAGGTGGCCACGGCACTCGAGAACGGTCGATTGTACGGACAGTTGCAGCTGAAGGCCAAAGAGCTGGATCGGATGCGTCAGTTCAGCGAGAACATCATTGAGTCTCTCAGTGATGGTCTCGTAGTTCTGGATCTTGATGATAAGGTGGTCCGCTGGAACGCTGGCATGGAGCGTCTATATGGCTTGTCCAGAGATGCTGCCGTCGGCCAGGAGCTGGCGACGCTGTTCGACCGGTCGTTTAGCCTACAGATGCAGCACGCACGAGAGAACACACCGAACGGGGCGGTGTTTTCCCGCGTTCCGCTACTGTCACGGCATCAAGACGGTGATTCTCAGGCGCGGCAGCTACTGGTGAATGTGGCGACGGCTCCGCTGCTCACGTCCGCTGGCAATGTGAGTGGGATGATGGTCATTATCGAAGACATTACCCAGCGGATCCAGCTCGAGGAGCAGCTGCAGATCTCGGAGAAGATGGCGTCGATCGGCTTGCTGGCCGCGGGTGTGGCTCACGAGGTCAACACACCACTCACTGGGATCTCGAGTTTTACACAGATCTTGTTGGAGAGCGCAGAGCCGAACGACCCGAAGACAAAGATTCTTGAGAAAATAGAGCGACAAACATTTCGTGCCGCGAAGATCGTCAATGGGTTGTTGAACCTGGCCCGTCCGGGTCGCTCCGATGTCTCTGGCTCCGTAGATCTCAACGCCGTCGTCAGTGACGTGCTTGCGTTGCTCGAACACCAGCTCACGGCGGGGAGCGTCAAGGTAAGGCGAGAGTTTTCAGCCGAACCGGTCATGGTCGAGGGCGTCGAGTTCAAGCTGCAGCAGGTGTTTCTTAATCTCTTTCTCAATGCTCGCGACGCGATGCCGAACGGTGGATGGCTGGGTATCCGAATCCGAACCGATGGTGAGGCTGCCATAGTCGAGGTCTCAGACACCGGGGCGGGTATCGCACCAGAGTCCCTATCCCGGATCTACGATCCGTTCTTCACGACCAAGGCTCCTGGTCAGGGAACCGGGCTGGGGCTCTCGATTACCTACGCTGTGATACAGGAACATCACGGAGCGGTCAAGTGTGACAGCGAGCCTGGCCAGGGAAC
>Ga0315338_1002818_pt1 | contig 16320 bp, 15 predicted proteins | sample ASW8metaG_FD_204518 | JGI IMG/M metagenome (GOLD analysis project Ga0315338, IMG submission 204518) | Ammonia-oxidizing marine archaeal communities from Monterey Bay, California, United States - ASW #8 | ecosystem: Environmental > Aquatic > Marine > Coastal | place: USA: California | collected... | reverse complement strand
TTCAGAAGTAATTGGTTTTTACTATTAGATCTAAGGAAGTAGTAACTACTTGAAGAATACTGAGTTGGTGTGTATCCACTTTCAAAAAGCGATTTTTGAAACGGGTTTTTTTACGGGGTTCCATTAGCTATTTTTTTACTACAACGCAAAAGATACTAGATTCAAAATCCTAAGATTAACCTTCTAGAAAGGGTTGGAAAATCTAAATGTGAATTGCTGGGTTCTGTTGGCGCTTAGTTTTCCCAACCCTTTGTCTAAGTCATTAAAATTATTGAATTAACCTAAACCCCTAGGTGTCACCATTGACCTTATAAGTACTTTTTTTTATTGGGTTTTGAAAAACGTTGTCACTTTTTACCTTTTTTTTCGTTATTATGTTAAGTTTGGAACTTGTCATAGCTTACGGGAATCGAACCTCTGACCCTCGGGTTCGAAGTCCTTAACAGGTCCCATTCGTAGAGCTGCTGCCTTTTAAGCAGCGGGTCCAAGGTTCGAGTCCTTGTGCACCCACCAATCTTTTTAAGGGGTTAGGTGGTTATTATGGAAACATGGTGAAAACGAGCAGTTTCACTCTTCCGGTTTCCAGCCAGCCTTGACCAGACCCTCGATAATGGGATCCGCGAGCGCGGAATTAGGGATGAAGATTCGGCGGTAATAGTCGCGGGTCTTGAGGTTGGGACGCAGGGTAAGGTAGTGGTCCAGGGCCGCCTTGGCTTCCGGACTTCGTTCCAGGTGTCCCAGCACCGAAGCACGAAAACCTAAATGATGTCCTGCGTCTGGATGCCGAAGCAACGCCTGGTCAATCGCCTCGAGCGCCTCCTCGTACTTACCCTGTCCCAGGCAGGCAAAGTAAAGTACCGCGTGAAAGATATTCAACTCCGGGTCCGCCGGGCTGAGTTCAAAGGCCTTGAGGATGGTGCTTTCCCCTTGTTGATAATCTCCCGAATGAACCTGAGCCCCCCCCAGCCAAAGGTAACTCAAAGCAAAGCTGGGATTAAACTTAACCGCACGCTGGGCATGTTCCAGTGCAGTGGAGTGTTCCCCACGGAGAATGTAGGCCGTGGCCATGCCCGTGAGAGCCATCGGGTTCTCCGGGTTCAGGGCCTCGGCCTTGCGGCCATCCGAGAGCATCCCATTCAGGGTTTGCTCCGGATCTTGTGCGGTGAAGTAGATCAATTCCCAAGCTCCGCAAAGCGAGAGATAGGCATGGGCGTCCGAAAGGGCTGGGTCTAACTCAATCGCCTGCTCGAAGTGTTGACGTGCCTGCGTGAGACCGGGGTCTTCATGTTCCGTGTGCTGTCGTTCGTGGAAGCAGCGCAATCCTTGAAGGTACTCCTCCCACGCGTTGAGGTTTTCCGGACGCTTGCGCAAGAGCCGGTTCTGCTCGTATCCGGTTACCGAAGGGGACACCCGCCGCGCGATTGCCTCGGAAACCTCGTCCTGCACGTCGAAGATGTCTTCCAGCGTGCGGTCCCAGCGCTCCGACCAGAGGTTGTGGTCCTCCTTTGCGTCAATAAGCTGCGCGGTGATGCGCACACGGTTGCCACCCTTGCGCACACTGCCCTCAACGATGTAGCGTGCCCCAAGCTCACTTGCGACCTGCCGGATATTTTGTGACTGCCCCCGGAAGGTGAAGCTGGAGTTTCTGGAGATCACCGGGAAGGTACGCCAGAGTGAGAGATTGGTGATGATATCTTCGGTGATCCCGTCTGCAAAGTACTCCTGCTCCGGGTCGCCGCCCATGTTCGTGAACGGCAGTACCGCGATGGCGGGCACCTTGGTTTCCTCTAACGGTATCGGGTCCGGTCCTTGGACGGGAGAGGGTGGTGGAAAAACTTCCAGCACCTTGGAGGCGTTACGCATTTCAACCATGAACGTGGGCACTGGTTCCTCAATATTCTTCATCTCCTGCGCTCCCATGCTCACAAAGCTGAGGTCGAGCTTGCGGCGCACTTCGTCATGGAATTTTCCAGAGACACAAATGCCGCCGGGCTCAGCGATCGCCTCCAAGCGTGCCGCAATGTTAACCCCATCCCCGTACAGGTTGTCATCTTCCACGATTACGTCACCAAGGTTCAGGCCCACGCGAAACTGCATTCGATCCTCAGGAGACACCTCATTATTACGGTCCTGAAGGCTTTTCTGAAACGCCACCGCTGCCACGATCGTGTTCACCGGACTGGCGAATTCTGCGATCACGGAATCTCCTGCGCTCCCGAAGATGCGCCCGTGATACGCCTCTATGGATTTGTCGGTAAGGCTGCGACAGTCCTTGAGGTTGCGAAGCGCGCGGTTCTCGTCCTCACCCATCATGCGGCTGAAACCCACCACGTCCGCCGCAAGGATGGCGGCAAGTTTGCGCTGGATAGATTGATCCATCATTTTCTTTATCGACGCTTTTATTTGTAGCAGTGTATTCTAGATCAAGCTAAAAGGAAGGCAATCGTTCAGAGTTCTCTGCTCCTGGATATATAATTTAGGAGCAGGGGCCCTCCAATGCTCGAGCCTAAGGCGTCTATATATAAATGAAGGCCGGCTACAGGCCCGGCGGGGGTGGGCGGCCGCTAATACGCATAATGCGTTCGCGGGTGAGTTCAAGCGACGGGTCGTCGGCCGGGTCGTCTAGCCTGCGCTCGATGTAGCTGCCCAACAACTTGCTGCGGGCGGCGAGGAAGCGGTTGTAGTCGAGCCGCGCGGCCTCGAACTGCGCCAGCGCGTCGGTCAGCGTGTTGCCTGTTTCCAGCGAGCCGGCGAGTGCGCGGGCGTCCTGGCCGGCCTTCAAGACCCCGGTGCCGACGTGCGGGCGCACGACATGCGCGGCATCGCCGATCAGAATAATGTTGTCGTAAACCATGCGTTCGCAGTCGACCTCGTAGATGGGTTGCACCATCGTCGTATGCGCGCGCTCCACCAGCTCGATGAAATTGTCGGGGACATAGCGGTACGCGTCTTCCTTCATCGCCGCGACCGGTTCTAGCCGTAGTTTCGCCGGTGGGATGCCATAGTCATGTACCACGCCGTCGGCGTCGGTCAGTAGGTTGGTAAGTGCGGCCTCATCCATCGGGTAGTACCAGAGGTAATTGTAGCGTCGCGTCGTCACGTCGGTTGTGCCGTCGAGGCCGGTCAGCGGATAGCCGATGAACTGGCCCTTCTTGACGAACACGTATGCGTAGAGCCGCTCTCGGTTGGCGACGAAGTCGGCCGATAGGTCGTTCGAATCGTTGATGCCACGCCAAGCGACGTAGCCCGCGAATTCGGGCACCTTGTCAGGTGCCACAGTGCCACGCACAACCGAGCCGAAGCCGTCAGCACCAATGACGATATCACCTTCGAATGTGCGCCCATCGGCAGTGCGCGCGGCCACACCGCTCTTGTCCTGCTCGATGGCCGTGACGGTAGCGCTGTTGTGGTAGTAGGCGCGGGGGAAGGCATCATAGAGCGGCTGGAACACCTTGTTCCAGGCAGTGAGCCGTTGCCAGTACGCATACTCGTAAAACAGCCGGCCGGTGTGGTCAAATCCGGTGCGCCCCTCGACGACGATTCCGGCGTCGTCGCCCGGCGGCAGGCCGAGTTCAGCAAGCAGCGCCTCCAACTCGTTGTGGCGCCCAATCCCCGTGCCTCGCGAGACCAACGCGTCGACGGCGCGTTCCAAGATGTCGACCTGCCAGCCGCGCTGGACCAACATGTTACCGGCGAAAACGCCCGCGACCGATCCGCCAACGATCACCGCGCGCCCTGGTTTCATCGCCTTCGTTCGCTGTTGAAACAGCAAAGGGCCACCCGGGCGAGCAGCCTTTTCCTTACCCGGAAATCGGGAGCCGTCAGTCTGAACGGCTGCACGCCGAGCGTTTTCGACACGTCATCTTTCGAACAAATCGCTATATGGATATTGTTTTGCTGAATGACGCCACGTTCAATATTGGACTTGTTTGCGTCGCCCTTCTTAAACTTAACGATGGTTGCTTTCTTATTGCCAAAAGCCTCTAAGTGCGCATAGGGAAAGCCAGCTTGCTCAAACATAGTGAAACATTCTGCTCACTTAATTAATTACAAAACAACAGTATAAAGAATATTACCAGAGGGAGAGTGAGTCTATCGGCATAGGATAAACGTGCCCTGTTTCTGGCCTAAATGCTTTGGTACTTTATGTTAGAACCGTTGGCCTTCATTGGACTAAAATGGGGTAAAATACAGTGAAAGTGCCAAGGCACATTGATATCATTGAAAAAACCGCTACCTTTAAACATTGGCTCCAAGGTTGGGGTCCTTGTGGAACCACCATTCATTTCAAAGGGTTAGGCGTTATTTTGAAAAATCTGAAAATCAATGGACAAGATAGTTAAAGAAGCACTAGCGCCGAAGGGTGTTTTGCGGGCCGGGATCAATCTGAGTAATTTCTTGCTCGTTTCTGGTAAATCGCTCGACGGCACACCTGAGGGAATTTCGCCAGATTTGGCTAAACGGATCGCTAAAGAAATTGACGTCCCCTGTGAACTTGTCCCCTTCGAGAAACCAGGTGACCTTGCCGACGCTGTCGACATGGACTTGTGGGATATTGGAAACATCGCCTTTGAGACCGAGCGGGCGGAAACCATCGAATTTAGCGTTCCCTATGTGTTGATAGACGCCAATTTTCTTGTAAGAAAAGACGCAGGCTTTACCACCAATAGCGAGGTCGATATGGCCAGTGTTAGAATTGCTGTCTCTGAAAGAAGCGCTTATGACTTGTGGCTCAACAGCCACTTCAAAAACGCAGAAATGATACGAGCGAAATCGATCCAGGGCTCGCATGAAATATTTTTACGCGGAGAAGCTGATGTACTTGCTAGCCTGAAACCGAAATTGCTTAATGAATTTTCAAGTAGCAATGATTACAGGATCATCCAAACGCCTTTTACCGCGGTAAAACAGTCGGTAGGAGTTAAAAAAGGTAAGCCAGAGGCAGTCAAATTTCTCAATGACCTGATAGGGAAACTTATCGCTAACGGCTTTATTGGAGCATCGTTAAAAAAACATAAGGTCGACCAGAAGCTCAGCATCCCCGACAACTGAAGTAGAGGAACGTTATGACCGTGATCCATACACCGGCCCGCCGGCTTGTTGAAGCATTTGGTGACTGTTCGGCGCTTGAAGCTATGTATACAGAGGACGTGAGTTGGCGTCTGAATCATTCCCTTGCCCCTAATATCTCGGGTCCCCACGCAGGCAAGACAGCGGTGTGCGCATTTAACCGTGCAGTATTCAACAAGTTCTATGAGCCAGGCTCAGTCGTAGTTGAGATTCTCGACGAAATCGGCAATGAGGCGTCCAGCGTAGTGCGCTTCGTCTTCCGCGCGACGAGCCGGCGAGGAAATCCCTATGCTGTCGAGTACGTGCTCTTTGCTAAGGTGACCGACGGCATGATTCGCGAGGTAGTAGAACTGCTTGACACCCACGCTTCCAACGAACAGCACCAGGGCAAAGCGGTCGGGGTACCTCCTACCGCCTGAATTCCTCCTTACAAACCAACCAACTTCTTGGAATTTATCGCTTTTGCTCTTTTTGCCTTCGATAAGAGAAAGGCTTTCCAAACGAAAACATCAAATAGTCTCCAACGGAGATTATTTGATGTTAAAAATCGCGAGTTTTAGATATCGCCCGTAGCCGCCATCCGAAAGCCATTGAGTTAACTTCCAAATCAAATGAGGGCCAAGCACCCGACGATCTGCTGCGCTGGGTGTTCTGTAACGGGAGACGGCTACGGAGTTTGGTGTTACGGAGAACGGATGAGCGGGCCCTGTTTTTGGCCTAAAAAGTTTTGCACTTTTCCACCACCTTACTTCAATTTTTTCCCACTTTGTGTCACCATTAGCGGTATGAAACGACTGCTGTCACATTAAAGTTATTTTTATCAGGAGATGAAAATGAGAAAAATTATGATTCCGATTGTGATGGGTTTCTTTTGTACAGTTTCAACTGCAACTGCAGGAGACATTGAATGGTGTATAGTCCATGAAAACACAGGAAAAATTTCATCTTGCTATAGTAGCAAAGTACAATGTGAGCAGATGACCAAAAACATAACTGGGTATAGTTGTGTAGCGAAGTAAATTCTGCACCAAAGTTTCGTTAGAAGCGGGATTGAACATAACCAACATTATAAACCAGACAGTTTTGATGGGTTTAATTGGGCTATGGTTGTCTTCAACAGAGGGGTGGAGTTTGCCTCCTTGTTCGGGCAGTCCTTCGTCCGATTTGACTGTTGCTGAGAATTGGACTGATTATTTTGGCACCACTACTCCTTACCAGTAGGGACATTTCAAACTGGTAACGTTACCAATTTCCCATTAGTTTATCGTTAGTCTTCTAAGCTTCCAGTTAGTTGGCTCTAACTGACTTCAAATGGAACCACAGGTAATAGGGAGGTTCTATTTCTTAAATTAAAATAAGGGTAAGCGCTATTTTTATTTAGAAAGGATGAAAGATATTTTTTCCACAACTGAGATGTTATCTAAGCTAATTGCGTTTGATACGACTTCCTCCAAGTCAAATAAAGCAATGATAGATTTTATATCGGAATTTCTTAATAGGCATAATATCACTTGTAATATTGGGTCTAATCAGGAAGGCACCAAAGGGGACTTGCTTGCGACAATAGGGCCGATTGTTGAAGGAGGTATTGTTTTGTCTGGGCATACTGACGTTGTTCCTGTAGATGGCCAAGATTGGGATAGCAACCCGTTTACACTTACAAAAAAAAATAAAATGTTATTTGGACGGGGAACCTGTGACATGAAGGGTTTTATTGCTGTCGTGCTCTCACTCATTCCCGAAATTCAAGGACTAAATCTTAAAGTGCCCTTGCATCTTGCGTTCAGTTATGACGAAGAATTGGGTTGCCTGGGAGCACCTGGACTCATTGCCCGTCTACTACAAGATATTCCCATGCCAATGGGCGCTATTATTGGCGAGCCAACAGGCATGAAGCTGGTGATTGCGCACAAAGGTGGCTCGTCTTACGAGACTAAAGTTACGGGGTATCCCGCACATTCCTCACAAACACAATCCGGAGTGAATGCCATATCAGTAGCTGCGGAATGTATAATGTTTTTAAATTCTAAAGCAAATGCTTTTAAGACTGACGGGACTATAGACGAAAGAATGGTACCACCATACAACACAATAAATATAGGCACCATTGAAGGTGGGACAGCTCGCAATATTATTGCTGGAAGCTGCCGATTTGTATGGGGATGTCGTAGTATCACAGATCGGGATGTAAACGAATTGATTGAACAATTTTCTGATCACTGTAAGAACGAGATCTTACCAACTCACGTAAAAATTAATAGAGATGTAAAAATTACCACTCGAAAAATTCATAGCCTACCCCCACTACAGCACGATGACGACAATCCAGCGGAGGCAATTGTTCGCCAGTTAACTGGCCAAAATCAAATGACGGGTGTGTCTTTTGGAACGGAGGCGGGAATGTATAGCGAGGCAGGCATCCCGTCAGTAGTTTACGGACCCGGATATATAGATCAGGCCCACAAACCTAATGAGTACATATCAATTACACAATTGGAAGAATGCTCAAGATTTATTCGAAAGCTAGCTAGATGGGCCTCAAAATAATCACGCTACGCGTGAATGACTAGCTGATGTAGATTGGATTACACAGGAAATATTTTCAGTTTTCCCACTATAGGTAAGGAACTCAGAAGCCTTTTGATGCGCAAAAAAAATTGTTCTCCTTAGACTTTTGGCCCTGGTTTATCACGGGTATGGGCTCGTTTATACCCGCATAGCAGAGCACGAAGTGTGCGGTGATTTCATATTCGGGCGCAGGAACTGGTTTACCCACCTACTAACTCCAATTCTTCGCCACTTTGTGTAATCATCACAGACTGAAAAGATTGCTGCCTATTCTAATCACAAGGATAGATGCTCTAAACAAAAATTTCAGACGGTGATGGTGATGTGCAATCGGTAGGGTTTATGAAGTTAAGCCGGTTCAGTTATTTTTTACTGGTTTGCGCTGTCGTTTCGGTGTTCTTACTCCTCGTCGTGCAAGCAGGACCCACATCGGCGCAGTGGAAAGATCCTCCAGCCGATCTCGCCGAACATTTATGGCGGCAGGGGTACATGCTCCATGTTTTTGGAGCATACCCGCAGGCGATAGAGTTATTTCGTCGCTGTATCAAGCCCGCCCGACCGCGGAAGGGTATACATTTCTTGGCTGCGTCGTACGGCTCGACGAAGCAATCACCGAAAGTGAGAAAGCAATCGTAATTGATCCCGACTTTGGAAATCCATACAAACACATCGGCGTCTACTTGACTTGGCTAGGTCGTGTGGACGAGGCGATTCCATGGCTAAGGAAGGCCATCAGCGCCAAGCGTTATTGCTGCTACCAATCCCCGCATTTTACCCTGGGCCAAATTCTGTTGAACAAGGGTAAGATTTTAGAGGCCCAACGTCTGTTCCAGCGAGCGCTGAAATACGATTCCGACTATGCGCCGGCGAAGAAAGCGCTCCAGGAGATAAGCAAAAGCTGGTTATAACAGATTTTCCTGATGCCAATAACATCGAAGGGCATGGATCCGTTTCTCACCTGCCCTTGGCAAGGGAAACCAACGGATCAATCGGCGAAAATCCAGCAATGTTTTTTATAGCACTACCTTTCACAATTTTGAATACTACCTTAATGCTTTCCCATAGCTTCAATCACTTCAATATCTTCAACGTTTAAACGGAAATCAAAAATATCTAGATCCGTTTGCATGTGTTTTATATTACTCGTTCCGGTAATAGGCATGATGCCAATATCAAGGGCAAACCTAAATATAATCTGGGTAACATCCATATTGCATTGATGGGCTATTCGCTTAAGTTCTGGGTGACCAAGTAGGTTTCTATTGGCTGTCAAGAGTGAAAAGCCTTGATAAATAATTTCGTTAGCATTGCAAAACGAACGAATATTATAATCCCAACCTTGAGACGCATAGCATCGGTTTTGAACGAAGCGAGGCCGAATACGAGCTCCCTCGCAAAGACTTTGGAGTTGTTCACATGTCACGTTGCTCACCCCTAGTATAAGTGCACGGCCACTATCATAAATGTTTTCCATAGCACGCCAAATTACCCAATCATCCGGCCCAAGGCCGCTTCGAGTTGATGGCCCGTGCAAAACATAACAGTCAATATTTTCGATCCCCAGATGTTCAAGTGAGCTGACGAACGATTGTTCAACCTGGTCGGATAAGGAAGAATGAGGGTCATAGGGTAGGCGATGATCTTGGCCATCAAGTTGTGTGAATTTAGTTTGTATAAATAGATTTTTGCGGGCAATCAGACCTCGATTAATCATCTCCCTTATGCCTTCGCCTACTGCGGCTTCATTATAATGTTTACGTTGGTTGGCGGTATCAATGCCCCGAAAGCCTTGGTCAAGTGCCAGTGTAACCAACGATTTGGTTTTGTTTTCTTTCCAAGCAGTTCCATATAAGAAGTGTGGAACGGTTACCCCATCAACTAACATTGGTTAACTCCGCATAGCTTACTGGGCAAAAAGTTTTGGCCCACTTTCTAACTGCTTTATATAACATAGACATACAATCTAGGGACAGGGGCCCTCCAGCGAACGAGTCTTCGAAGGCTATATTTGAAGGCCGTTATGAAAAAGCAGCCCACGAGCTGCTGCGCTCGGTGTTTTGAAACGGGAGACGGCTTCGCGGTCTGGTATTACGGAGGACGGATGAATCTGCTTTTGGTAGGCTATGGGTCACAAATTCTTCTGGTGGCTCAGTAGTTTTTCCTGCTATTTTTGACTGAACAAAAACAGGGGGTTATGACCAATGCAGATGCCGTCAAAAATCGTCGATATTTCTATGCCACTCGACAATGAGACCGTTGTTGATCCCGATATCATGCGGCCGAAAATCCAGTATGTAAGCCAGCAAGAGAACGCTGAGACCATGGCAGGATTTTTTGAAGGCATGCGCCCTGTCGACTTACCGAACGGCGAAGGCTGGGCGTGGGAAATAATGACCCTCACTACCCACAACGGTACCCATATGGACGCACCGTGGCACTACCACTCTCATGACAAGGAAGGCAACCCGATGCAGACCATCGATGAGTTACCCCTTGATTGGTTTTTTCGTCCTGGCGTCAAGCTCGATTTCCGTGAGATGCCCGATGGTTATGTTATCCAGCCCAAGGACGTTGAGGACGAACTGAAACGTATCGACTACGAACTCAAACCTCTCGATATCGTTCTAATCAACACTAAAGCCAGTGAGTATTACGGCAAGGAAGGCTATTTGGAACATGGGATTGGCATGGGTAAGGAGGCAACCCTTTACCTCACCCGCGACCGGGGCATCCGGGTCGCAGGTATCGACGCCTGGGGCTGGGACGCTCCCTTTTATTACGCCAAGCAGCAATACGCCAAGGACAAGAATCCTTTAAAGGTCTGGCAAGGTCATTGGGCGGGCATCGAGCAGCCATATTGTCATATGGAAAAACTTTTGAAACTTGAACAACTTCCGCCCCACGGCTTCACTGTGGCGTGCTTTCCTTGGAAGATTAAAGGGGCATCCGGCGGCTATGTCCGCGCCGTCGCCATGTTTGATTAGGCGGGCTAGATTATTTTAGGTGGGATGTCCAAACAGAGTTGTTAGTTGACGGTATGTGCCACGGAGAACGGATAAACGGGCCCTGTTTTGGGAGTGGATAGGGCTCAGAAAAAAAAGTAAAATTCGCGAAATAATATGAAATAATTCGTGAAGTAAAAGTTCTTAAATGGTGTCTATATCATTGAAAAGAAGGGAAAATAACAATCCCAAACTGCTCACAAACTACCTTCCAAGTTATTGTCAATAAAGGAAAAAATTAAGGTTTGGGATGGATCCCTTAAAAGTTGGGATAAATGTTCTAATTTTGTCCTTCTAGATTTCCGATGGCACTCTTCTCCAGTTTTTTTGCTTCATCGCTTTAGAGTACCTTTCCATTTTCCTAAGTCTTTCATGGACTTTAACGATCATAAATCTTGAGGTGTGTATTCAAACTCATAGTTCAACCGCACCACATGTGGCCAATCCGTGACCATCATGAGCAACCGTTGATCCGTGTTGACCTTGTAGAACCGCTGAATAAAATATCACTTGGCCAAATATCTTAAATGAGTAGTACTGGATTGAGTCGTGAGATTGGTAACCAGTGGCTCGGAGGTTGAGACATGAAAGCGGTCAGACTGCACAAAACGGGTGGGCCCGAGGTGCTACAACTTGATGAGGTACCCATGCCCGAAGCCGGCCCGGGTCAGGTCTTGGTCAAGGCGCATTCAATTGGCGCTGGTATCCCCGACCAACTGATCCGTACTGGACGCTATCCCTGGATGCCACCACTGCCCACTATTCCAGGTATCGAGATGAGTGGTACCATCGCAGCCCTAGGTGCCGGCGTGACAGGACTTCGTGAGGGTGACCCGATCTTTGTGTCTGCGATCCAGAACCGAAGCTGCTACGCTGAGTTCTTGACAGTCGATGCTGACTGGGTATTTCCGTGTATAGACGGGATCGACCCTGCCAACGCTGGTTGCTTGCAAAACTACAGAGTTGCTTGGTGCATTCTTCACGTGGCCGCCCGGGTCCGTGCCGGTGACACCGTCGCCATTGTCGGTGCGGCAGGCGGTGTCGGTAGCGCGCTTTTGCAGTTGGCAAATGCGGCGGACCTGACGACAATTGCTCTTGTACGCAACCCGGTAAAGTCCGCCTTTGTAAAAGCCCAAGGCGCCGACCATGTAATCGACACGCGTAGGGAGGACCTGACCGAGCAGATCATGGCGATCACTGATGGCCGCGGCGTTGACCTTTTCATCGACCCGGTGGCCGGCCCAGGATTCAAGGATCACCTAGACCTTCTGGCCGGCGTGGGCATGTTGGTTTTGTATGGGATGATGAAAGACCTGCCGACGAATGGAGTGTTCCGCGCCCAGTGCGAGCGATGGGGGCGCAGTCCGGCGGTGCGCATGTTTTCCATCCATGCTTATGACGAACGGCCCGAGATTTCAGGACAGCATTTGGCCCACCTCATGGAGATGATAAAGGATGCTCGGATCAAGCCCGTGATCTTTGCCGAGTTGCCGCTCGACATGGCGCCCCAGGCGCATAGGCTGATCGACGACGGAGCGGTGATGGGCAAGATACTTCTGCAACCGGCGCGAACGGAACCGCGTTACGCGACGCCGTCTGATACATGAAGGTCCTCCGTTTGATATAAGGTTGTTTCCTCGGCTCGGAGTGTGGTGTGGGTACTGACTTGATGATATTTGAATTTTGGATATTTGAAGACGTTGTGCGAGGAATTCGCGAAACCGGTTTTTCTAGTATTAACCTGGATCTATTCATTATCATTTTTCACCATTAATTGAAGATGTAGTCTTTTCATAAGCAACTAATTTAGACGCGGGGCAGTGGAAGGGGAATCATTTTTGGCAAAAAAAAGATTTGGGACACTTTTTTGCCTATTGCCAGGTAAATGCCTCAAATATTATCGAAAGTCTTTGATTGTATTGACTACAGGTAGGCCCCTAGGGATCCTCATATTCTTTATAAATGTTGGAAATTAAGGGGTAAAAAGTTTTGTGCGACTTTTCGGTTGTAGGCTATTCTATTTTTTTAACAATCATTTACTACAGTTCATATGCCTACTTAATTTTTTAGTTATTTGACACTAATATTCGAAAAAATACCAATATTGATGGATAAGAGTTGAATTCCTGTTAGAGTAAATTATCCACAAACCACAATTTTTAAGGTTCAAAGACATCCAAACAGAAGATCAAAAAGACTATACTGGTATACAGTTGTTGCTAGATCTTGAAGCCTTTATGCCAAGATATAACAATTTTATAGCTAAAATATTTACCGATGAATTGGGAACAAGTAAATTACCTCTAGAGTTTGGCGCAGGTATTGGAACTTTATCTCAAATTTTTGAGAAGAAGACCGGTATAAAACCAATTTGCATAGAAATTGATAATAAAAATAAAAGTTACCTTCTAGAAAGAAAATTTAGGGTTTTTGACGATATTTCAAAAGTGGGTCTAAATGTTGATGCGGTATTCAGTTCCAATGTGTTAGAGCATATTGAAGATGATTTGCGTATCCTAAAACAACTACATAAACATACAACCGATGAAGCAAAACTTGTATTATATTTGCCCGCGTTCCCGTTTCTATTTTCTGGTTTAGATAAGGCCGTAGGACATTTCCGCCGGTATGGAAAAAACAGTATTTCAAAAAAATTGAAGAATGTTGGTTTTTCGATTGATAGGATCTATTACGCCGATTGTATAGGTTTTTTTGCTTCTCTGTTGTTTCGGGTTTGGGGATTCGATGGTTCGGTTGGGTTGGGAAGTCCAAAATCATTAAGATTGTACGATCATTTCTTCTTTCCACTTAGTAGAATATTTGATGCGATCGGTTTTCGATTTTTATTTGGAAAGAATATTGTAGTAGTTGCACGTAAAAACAATTTTACTACAACTTAGTTGCCTAAAGAAAAATTGTTGGTGACACAAACAGTGCATTTCGAATAGGTGCGTTGCTTATTTCGTTTGGAAAAATTATTTTTTTTCGACGATGCGCTTGCGTATTAAATTATACCAATAAGGACGGCGTAGACTAAGGGTTATTAGACGCGAAATTTGGATTAAAGGACGTTAATGGGTAGTACGTTTGGAACTTTTATGGAGCCCGCATTTTTCTGGCGTAATGTGGTATATGTTGGTCGGGCTTCCTGGGATTAGAATTTGAAGTGCCCTTGATTTAACATAATTTGATTTGATTGATTTTAATAGGCTTAGGCAACCATTTTGAGCAAGAGGAATCCATTGATTGGCACCAGTTGCAGAAGAGCCACGCTGTAAACCGCCAACCAACAAATGAGTAACCTCTTGCTTTAAAATCTGGCGGAAAAATTTTCTTGGATTGTTAGCTGTTGGCCTGATATCCACTAATGCGTCCGAAGCGGAATTCGCATAATAAATTGGAATTTGGGAGAGGTAATTCAATTGCCGAAATGTTGTATAAAGTTTATCCGTCGGATTTAGATTTGCATTAACCCACTGAACAGCTGGATAATGGGTTAAATTGCGGGCAAAAAATTCTTCTCGAGTCTCACTTGTAAAAACATAACGAGCGTAATTTACCGTAGCAATCGCTTGGCCTCCAATTTGAAGACTAACTACTATCCCGATACATATACCTAGTGCATATTTTCTATTGTTCTCGTTACACAATCGTAGGGCTATCAAACTAGTTGCTGCCATTAATAAAGCATATGCAGGTAACAAGTGTCGTACCCTTTGAGAAGGGCCGAAAAAGAACCATAAAAAATAAGTAATAATTACAATAGTTATAACAGGAGATAATTTGGAAACACTAAATCGATCCCTAAAATGCCACATTCCAATCATAACTAATGGAAAAATTAAAACTAGGTAGGGTCCAAAACCTATCTTGTCCGACTCAAAGATACGGGGACCTCCAAAAGTTGCGGCAAACGGATATGCAAAAAACCAAAACACATTCCTGGGTACAGCTTGTTCCGCTGAAGAAATATAACTTTTTAAAAAATTATGATGCTGAGTATCCCAAATATCAGAATCACTTAAGTTTAAAATCTCAAATAAAATTGGGAAAATCGGATCCCCTGTGTGGAACCAATTCCAAATATACCATTGACCGCCAGCAAAAATTACGCACAGCAGGACTACTGATGAGATTGAAAACCACTTTGCCTCCCGTCTCCATACCATGAAACCAAATAATGTGCTGATTAGAGCGGCACCAAATACCAAGCCGGTAAACTTTGACCCAATTAAAAAACCCAAGGAAAGACCTGCCACAACTCCGAAACGCCAATCATTATCAAAAATCAATTTTGTCATGGACCAAGAGGCTAATAACAGAAATAGGATCAATCGAACCTCTACATGTCCACTACCACCGCCAAATACTACGGCTGGTGTTGTCATGTATACCAAGGTTATTAACAGAGCCCATTTTCTACCGCTCCATTGCGACAGAAAACTAAATATCAAACCGGCAGCTCCCCATCCGGATAGCATTGTCCACATAGTCAGCGCAAGTTCACCGCCCAGTCCGTAGACGGGCAAGTACGTCATATGTACGAGCAATGGGATAGCACCATCAATTGCTCGAGGTATAAATTCTATTCCACCAGAAATATAAAATTGCTTGGGAATTTGAAAATGATAGGCAAGAGAATCTGCGTCGGCTGGGGGTGAAATTGCTTCAATCAAATCGCCGGTAAGTACAGTCGCAAGCAATAAAATGATGATAGCATCAACGAAGTCGAGCCACGATCTTTTTCCAACGTTTATCTCAAATCTTAAATTCTTAGGCACCAAGATTATCGTACCCGATGCACCTAAAAATAATATAATAAGCAATACGAAATCAGTGATTAAATTGAGGATACCAACAAAGAAAAGTATCCATCCCAGTAACCCAAAACCTAGTGCAAATGCCCAGGTAATCTTTTCGAGAGAATTTAACTTCTTAGTGATCTGAAGAAAGTGTAATGTGTACGCTCCCAAACCTAGGCAAGCTAAAAATTGAAGTGCCAAAATGAATAACGAAACCATCAAATGTCTAACAACTTGAGCATTGGTTCAATTAGATGGCGAAATTGGGAGAGGTAAGCTACTAATACTCCGAGCAACCAAGCGAGCAGAATTAGGTCTACAGCAATCGAATAGTGTCGAAATCGATTAAGCCTATGTCTGTTATTTTGTAAAAACATATTTAGGATGGTTAGTTTCATTGGCACGGTCAGAAATTAAAGATGCTCGATGGCTGATATAATATTCAAAAACCATTTTTTAATTATGATCAACTTAATTCTTTGTAATTGAAAATCGAGCCTCTAGTCTCTTAAGACTTATTAAGAGGAGTACTTACGTTTTTCATGTGTTAATAGCCAACGACTTCAAAGCCTGTTTGATTAATGATTAACCAATAATCATATGCTAACCTTTTAGTTGTAACTATTGTGATTTATAAGGGTAACGATGAGTAAATGAATGTTTAATGCTCTTACTTGGAGTGTTACCATTTAAAATATATAACTATCTAATCGAGATACGATCTCTTCAACCCGGGGTCAATAATAAGCAGATTAGTAGGTTAGTTTTACGATAGTCATAAAAACCTTTATTGTGTTAGAACGCCTAAGAGTTAATTGATAGAAAAACGTGTTTACACAAAGAACAGGTAAGCAAACCGCAAAAAATAATAAAAAAGT
>Ga0315338_1002817_pt1 | contig 16323 bp, 14 predicted proteins | sample ASW8metaG_FD_204518 | JGI IMG/M metagenome (GOLD analysis project Ga0315338, IMG submission 204518) | Ammonia-oxidizing marine archaeal communities from Monterey Bay, California, United States - ASW #8 | ecosystem: Environmental > Aquatic > Marine > Coastal | place: USA: California | collected... | reverse complement strand
CCGGCGGCGAGGCGCCTTGGCGCGATGGTGCGAAGTTCATCTGTCCGGTCCCCGGCTATGACCGGCATTTTGCGATCTGCGAGCATCTCGACATTGAGATGGTTACAGTGGAGATGCACGAAGACGGCCCCGATATGGACGCAGTCGAGGCGCTCGTCGCGGAAGATCCGACGGTCAAGGGAATCTGGTGCGTCCCGAAATATTCGAACCCGACAGGCGCGACTTATTCCGATACGGTTGTCGAACGGCTTGCCGGTATGGCCGCGGCCGCGCCAGATTTTCGAATTTTTTGGGACGATGCCTATGCCGTGCACCATCTGACCGAGGCGCGGCCGGTGGTAAAGAACATCTATGATGAATGTGTTGACGCCGGTTGCCCGGACCGACCGTATCTCTTTGCGTCGACCTCGAAAATTGCAATTCCGGGCGCGGGAATGTCCGCGTTCGCCGCTTCGAAAACGAATTTCGACGACATCGCGCGCAAAATGTCATTTGCGACAATCGGTCCCGACAAACTTAATCAACTGCGGCATACGCGATTTTTCGAGGACCTCACCGGTATCAAGGCGCAAATGCGGAAACACACGACGCTCATCGCGCCCAAGTTCGACATGGTCGACACGGCTCTGACACGAAATTTGGGCGGCACCGGGTTGGCAACTTGGAAGAAGCCATTTGGTGGATATTTTTTCAACGTCGATTTGCTGGACGGATGCGCGAAAGAAGTCGTGCGTCTTGCGGGCGAAGCGGGTGTCACCCTGACGCCGGCGGGCGCGACGTTTCCTTATGGCAACGATCCCCGGGACCGTAACCTGAGACTGGCGCCGACCTTTCCCTCGTTGGACGAGATAAACAGTGCGATGGACGTGTTCTGCGCCTGCGTCGTGCTGGCGAGCGGCGGCAAGCCGGCCTGATTGACCGAATTGGATTGCTTCGGCAAAGTATGCGCGCGCAATTCATACGTTGTTTGGAGATCTATCAATGGCGTCGAAATCAACAGGCACACCAGAAGTTTTGCGTCACTTGGACAACCGACCGACCGTATGGTGCAACGACGACTTATCTGACGACGCGGGACTGGTACCGGTCAACGAAAGCTGCCGAACCGAACTCATCGCTACGGCATCGCTCCTGGACGCCAATCCGCTTCCGACAGTGTCCTTACGCTCGGAGGACTTCGAGATTCCGGCCTGCCGCGAGATGATGGCCCGGGCCAAGAATATGCTCGAGAACGGTGTCGGTTTCGTGGTTATCGACCGGATTCCCGTCGACGCGATGAGCCGTGAGACGGCAACGGGGCTGTATTGGTTGCTGACCAACATGCTAGGCCAGGCTGTCGCCCAGAAATGGGACGGGACCATGGTCTATGACGTCCGCGATACCGGAAAGAAACGCACCGCAGGCAGTGGCGTTCGGTCGTCCATAACCAGCGAAGGGCAGGGTTACCACACGGACAACTCCTTTAATCTGCCGCCGGATTATGTCGCGCTCTTTTGCCTCCAGCCGGCGAAAGAGGGCGGTGTCAATGGAGTCGTCAGTTTCCCCGCGGCGCATAACAAGATGCTGGACCGGCATCCGGACTTGTTGCGGCGACTATACGAGCCCTTCTATTTCGATCGGCAGCAGGAGCACGCACCGGACGACGCCAGGGTGAGCCAAGCGCCGATTTTCCGCTATGACGGCGAGACTCTGCACACTCAGTTCGCGGATATGCTGGTTTATGCCGGCTACGAGGTAGCAGGCGAAACCTTAGACACCAAAGGACGAGAAGCCATCGAAGCCCTGTCAGAGATAATTGAAGAGGCGGACGCGCGGCACGATTTCGTCTTCGAACCGGGCCAGATTCAGATCGTCGACAACAGGCAACTCGGCCACCGCCGCACGGCTTTTACCGATTGGCCGGAACCCGGAAAGCGGCGGCATCTGGTTCGGCTATGGGTCCGAAACTCCGGCCGGCCGTTCTACCAAGGCTAAGGATAGCTTCCGTGTAACACAGAACAGGTCATTTGGAATGTGCGGTCGCTATAGCCTGACAAGCCCTATCGAAGGGCTTCGGGCACTCTTCGGGTTCGATGAACTGCCCAACTTGCAGCCGCGTTACAACATTGCACCGACTCAGGATGTACCGGTTGTTCGCGACCGTGAAGGCGGCGGCCGCGAGTTTGCCATGTTGCGCTGGGGGCTGGTGCCGTCCTGGGCGAAGGAAAGAGGTGGCAGTGCCCCATTGATCAATGCGCGCGGGGAAACGGTTGCCGAGAAGCCGTCATTCCGCAGTGCATACGCCAATCGGCGCTGCCTAATTCTTGCCGACGGGTTTTACGAATGGAAAAAGGCGGGGATGGGGGAGAAGCAGCCCTATCGTATCGCCTTGCCCGAGGATGCGGCCTTCGCCTTTGCCGGGATTTGGGAGTCCTGGCATGGCGCGCAGGGTGAGCTACTCGAAAGCTGCGCTATCATTACGACCGTTGCGAGCGAGCAGATCGTTGATATTCATCATCGCATGCCGGTGATCCTGCCGCCGGGAGCCTATGACGAATGGTTGGTCAAACCGTCGCCGGGGCTAATTACAGCCTACTCCGGCACGCTGCGCGCCTATCCAGTCGGTATCGCGGTCAACAAAGTCGCCAACGATGACGGGATGTTATGGAAACCCGCTAAAGTTATCTCCCAGCCGACGCAGCTTGACCTGCTTTAGGCGGGTGGCGCGTATTTGCCTTCGGTCGTGGCCCGCTTACGGGTGAGGGCGTAAACCAGATCGATCACGGGCGTTTCGACGCCGCTCAGCCGTCCCAGCTCCGCAACCGCGCCGACGATAGGGTCGAGTTCGATCGCCTTGCCCGCATCCATATCTTGTAGCATCGACGTTCGGAAGGCGCCTAGGCCCTCCATCTCCTTCACCCGCGCCGCAGGGTCGCCTTCCAGTGTGACACCCATCGCGGTTGCGACTTCGTATCCTTCCCGCGCGATATCGATCAGTATCTGTCGTATCGCCGGGTCGCCGACCATCTCGCCAATTGAAGCACCCGTCAGTGCGCTTACGGGATTAGCGTTGAGGTTGCCCCACAGCTTGGCCCAGACCGCGGCGCGGATATCGCCGCTAATGGGCGCACGCAGGCCGCCCGCAGCCAGCGCGTCGGACAATGCGGTGACGCGCGCGCTGGACCTGCCGTCCGGTTCGCCCAAGACGAATTGGATGCCGTGAGTATGATGGACGACGCCCGGTGAGCGCATCGCCGAGGCGACATAGACGACGCAGCCCAGCGCCCGCTCTGGACCGAGCGCGTTCCACAACACGCCGCCGGGGTCGACGCTATCAAGATGAACGCTGTCGTAGTTCAGGCCGTAGAGATACCACCAGGGAATACCGTTCACGGCAGTCGCCACCGTAGTATCAGGGCCGAGCAACGGGGTGATGGCGTCGAGCGCCCTGGCGATGGTGTGGGCCTTGGTCGCGACGATGACGTGGTCTTGCGGCCCCAGACTGGCCGCGTTGTCGGTCGCGTTAACGCGGTAGGTATGCTCGCCTTTGCGGTCGATCAGCTGCAGACCGCTTTCCTGGATGGCACGCAATGTCTCGCCGCGGGCAAGCAGCGATAGTTCGCAATCCGTCCGCGCCAGCCTTGCGGCCAGCAGACAGCCGACCGCGCCCGCACCGACGATGCAAATCCTCAATGCGACAGAATCTGGCTTAGGAAGAGTTGGGTCCGCTCGGACTTCGGATTATTGAAGAACTCTTCCGGTTCGTTCTGTTCGATGATTTCGCCGCCATCCATGAAGATAACCCGATTGGCGACCTTGCGGGCGAAGCCCATTTCATGCGTCACGCAAAGCATGGTCATCCCGGTTTCTGCCAGTCCGACCATAACGTCCAGCACTTCGGAAATCATTTCCGGATCGAGCGCCGAAGTCGGTTCGTCGAACAGCATGATCCGCGGGTTCATGCACAAAGATCGGGCGATCGCGACACGTTGCTGCTGGCCGCCGGAAAGTTGGCCTGGGAATTTGTCCGCTTGTTCTGGGATTTTGACGCGCTCCAGATAGTGCATCGCCGTTTCCTCAGCTTCGGCCTTGGGCGTTTTGCGAACCCAAATCGGCGCCAGAGTGAGGTTCTCCAAGATTGTGAGATGCGGAAACAGGTTGAAGTGCTGGAAAACCATGCCGACTTCCCGCCTGATAGCATCGATGCCCTTTAGATCGCCGGTCAGTTCGATATCGTCGACAATGATCTGACCTTGCTGGTGTTCCTCCAGCCGGTTGATGCAACGGATCAATGTCGATTTGCCGGAACCGGACGGACCACAGATGACGATACGTTCGCCGCGATAGACGGTAATGTCGATGTCCTTCAGAACATGAAAATCGCCGTACCATTTGTGCATGCCGATGATCTGGATCGCGACCTCGTCGCTGACCTCCATCGTGCCTTGTGTCGTATCGAGGTTTGTCATGATTGAGTCCTCTTAATTCCTATGGCCGGTATCAAGTCTTCGTTCCAGCGTGATGCTGTAGCGGGACATACCGAAGCAGAAAATCCAAAATACACACGCCGCGAAGACATAGCCTTCGGTCGATGTGCCGAGCCAGTTTTTGTGCGTCGTGGCTGCTTGGATGATGCTGAGAAAATCGAACAAGCCGATAACCAGCACCAAGGTCGTGTCCTTGAACAGGCCGATGAAAGTGTTGACGATACCGGGAATGACGATTTTCAACGCCTGTGGCAGGACAATCAGGCCCATCAATTTCCAGTAATTCATTCCCATCGCTTGGGCTGCTTCGAACTGCCCCTTGGGGATTGCCTGCAGCCCGCCGCGTACGACCTCCGCCATATAAGCGGCCGCGAAGAATGCCATCACGATCAAGGTCCGCAGGATCTTATCGAAATGCGTTCCCGGCGGCAGGAACAACGGCAGCATCACCGATCCCATGAATAGGACCGTGATCAACGGTACGCCGCGCCATAATTCGATGAAACAGACGCAGATCATGCGGACGACCGGCATGTTCGATCTTCGTCCCAAGGCGAACACGATACCGAGCGGTAAGGACACGATGATGGTGACGGAAGCCAAAACCATCGTGAGCATTAATCCACCCCACTGTGCGGTATCGACAGCCTCAAGGCCGAGGCCGCCGTAAAAAAGCAGAAAGGCGATCGGTGGAAAAAGGATGAAGACGAAGATGGCGAAATATTTTTTGCCGGGAACGCCTTCAATCAGTAGCGGAATCATCGTTCCGAAAAACAGAAGAAACCCCAAATTGACCCGCCACCGCTCGGCTTCCGGATAGAAGCCATACATGAACTGCCCGAAGCGAACCCGGATCATCGCCCAGCAGGCACCCTCGCTGGTGCAGTCTTGATAGGTTTTCCCACTCCAATCCGCGTTGAAGAACGCCCAACTGAAGAGCGGCGGCAGTATCTTGTATAATGCGTAGATTGCAGCAACGGTCAGCAGAGAGTTCATCCAGGACGAAAACAGGTTCTGCCGCAGCCAGGCGATGATTCCGACCTCGCTGCTCGGTGGCGGCAGATCGGGGTGGGACTCAGTCCTTACAAAAGAGATGTCAGCCATGATCTATCTCTCCACCAGCGCTATTCTGCGGTTGTACCAGTTCATGAACATTGAGATCAGCAGGCTAACGGTGAGGTAGAACGCCATGGTAATGAAAATTATCTCGATTGCCTGGCCCGCCTGATTGAGCGATGTGCCGGCGAATATCGCAACAATTTCCGCGCCGCCGATCGCGACCGCCAACGAGGAGTTCTTCGTTAGGTTCAAATACTGGCTGGTCAACGGCGGAACGATAACCCGCAAGGCCTGTGGTATGATGACAAGACGCATCGTAATGGTCGGCCGGACACCGAGCGCGTAGGCCGCTTCGGTTTGTCCGTGGCTGATCGCCTGAATTCCCGCGCGGACGATTTCGGCGATGAACGAGGCGGTATAGAGACTCAACCCCAACACCAACGCCGCAAATTCCGGCAGGATGATCATGCCGCCGCGCAGGCCGAACCGGCTCTTTTGCGGGTGTTCGAACTCCAGCGGAAAACCCGAGATGATGGCAGCGATCAGCGGCAATACGATCAACAGGCCGATCGAAACCATCAAGAGTGGAAATGGCTGTCCGGTCTCATCTTGGCGCTTCTGTGCCCATTTTTTGATGAATACGATCGCGGCAATTGCGATTGCGATGGCGACAAGGATCATCCAAAAGCCGTCTTGCGGTACAGGCAGCGGTCCGAACATTCCTTCGATGTTCACATAGAATGTATCGAATATGTTGATGCTATCGCGCTTACTGGGCAATGTGCCGAGGACGGCGAAGTACCAAAAAAGAAGTTGCAGCAGCAGTGGGATATTTCGCAGCGTTTCGACGTAGCAATAGGCCAATCGTGAAACCAACCAGTTCGGCGAAAGCCTAAGAACGCCTACCGTAAAACCAACGATCGTCGCAATGACGATTCCGGTAATCGCAACTAACAGGGTGTTCAGAACACCGACGATCAGGACGGTACCGTGCGTCGCTTTAGATGCGTCATAGGTCAAGAACGGAGACATACCAACGTCGAAACCGGCCGGCGAAAAGAGAAATCCGAAACCGGACGCAATGCCGCGCTCTTCCAAATTCGCTGCCGTGTTGACGATGAAATAAGTAGCGACGCCAAGGAGGCCGACAACGACTATCGCCTGATAGATCAATGCGCGCTTTTTGGGGTCGTTCCAAAGACTGACGCTTGGCGTGCTGCCTTCGGTTTCGCTGCTGGCCGCCATCTCGCACTCCTTTAAAGGACAATGCGGAGGCGCGGTCGCGTATTCAACCGCGACTCCGTGTCGTCAAAACGGGATCAGCCGGCACGAAGGCCGGCTGATCTGTTTCGATATCCTAGCGGAACGGAGGTGCGTAAAGCAGGCCGCCCTTTTTCCATTGAGCGTTCAAGCCGCGCTCAAGCTTCAACGGCGTGTTGACGCCGACATGGCGTTCGTAAATTTCGCCATAGTTGCCGACATTCTTGACAATCTGATAACCCCAGTCCTGGCGTACGCCAAGCTGCTCGCCCATCTTGCCTTCAACGCCGAGAAGACGCAGAACTTCCGGATTCTTGGAGCTCTTCATCTGGTCTGCATTTGCCGAGGTAATCCCGAGTTCTTCGGAGACGACCAGTGCAAAAAGAGTCCAGCGAGCCACATCGCCCCATTCGGACTGTCCGTGACGGACAACGGGACCAAGCGGCTCTTTCGAGACGACTTCCGGCAGGACGACGTGATCGTCCGGCTTCTTCAGAAGTGAGCGTTGTGCTGCGAGGCCAGAACGGTCCGTTGTGTATACGTCGCAGCGGCCGGCGTCATACGCGGCCCGGATTTCGTCGGCCTTCTCAAAGACAACCGACTTAAACTTCATGCTGTTTGAACGGAAGTAGTCGGCAAGGTTGAGTTCGGTCGTCGTACCGGTCTGGATGCAGACCGAGGCGCCGTCGAGCTCTTTCGCGCTTTTCACACCAAGATCCTTACGGACCATGAAACCCTGGCCATCGGTATAGTTGGAACCGATGAATTCAAGGCCGAGATTGACGTCGCGGGTAAAGGTCCACGTGGTGTTACGGGCAAGAACGTCGATTTCGCCGGACTGCAGCGCCGTGAAGCGTTCTTTCGACGTCAACGGGGTGTATTTCACCTTGTCAGCATCGCCAAAAATTGCCGCCGCCATTGAACGGCAGAAATCGACATCGAAGCCTTCCCATTTCCCCTTGTCGTTTGGCGCGGAAAAGCCCGTCAGGCCCGTATTCACGCCACACTGCAGGAAGCCCTTCTTTTTTACATCATCGAGGATCCCCGCATTGGCGGCTCCCGCGATTGTCAACATGGCGGTTGCGGCCGCCGCTGCTGTAAGGATTGATTTCACCTTCATCTCCAAATTCCCTGTTGTTTAACAGTACTCGATTCCGCGTTTGCGGGTACGTTCAGTTAAACAGCCTTTGATTCAAAAGCCAATCGCCGATTCGCGGTTTGATTATAAATAATTATGCGAAAACCAGTCGAGATTCGACCGTGATACATAATTTGTCCGGAAAAATAGTCACCGGGCAATATCGTTCCATGTGTCTATTTGTATCGACGCGTGCTTCAGACAATACTCGTCGGCCAGGTCCTCATAAGGTGTTCGCCGACGCCGTCCGTCATCCGCATACGATGTATCTCCAGCATATTGATTAGGTGCTGTCGGGTTTCCTGGGGTTTGATGACGTCCTGCGCCTCGTACATGGCGGCCAGTTCCCAAGGTGCCGCATCGCGTTGCAGTTCCGCTACTCGCTGCGCGAAGAGTTCCGGGTCGTCTTCCTGTTTTAGGCCGAAAACGACGTTCACCCCGGTATGTGGATCCATGAAGCCGACATCGGCGGTCGGCCATAGCGCCATCTCGTCCGAGCCCTTGTTTCCCGCCATGTTGATATAGGCTTGGCCGTAACTCTTGCGCAGGATGACAGAGAGCTTCGGGACCGTGGCAAGCGACAGAGCGTTCATCCAGTTCATGATCTTGCCCGGCGCGGCCTTCCGCTCGCCTTCGACACCGATCAGGAAGCCCGGCACGTCGACCAGCATGACGATTGGAATGTTGAAGGAATCGCAGAAGACGATGAAGCTGGCCGCCTTGCAGCAGCCGTCTGGGTCTGCCGCGCCGCCCTTGTACAAAGGATTACTGGCCAGAAACCCGACAGTATGACCATTCAGCTTTGCCAGTGAGGTGAATACCGAGCGGCCATAGCGCGGTTTCATCTCGAACACGCTGTCGCGGTCGGCGATGACCTCGACAACGTGGCGCATGTTGTAGACCTTCTGCCGTGCCTCCGGAACAATGTCCGCGATCTTCTCGATAGCCGTGTCGGAGCCCGCCGGTACGGATGTGACGGGTGGCGCTTCCATATTGTGGCTCGGTAGATAGGAGAGGAACTGTTTGCAGATACCGAGCGCTTCCTCATCCGTATCCACTGCTGTATCGACGAGGCCGCTGGTAGAGGTGTGCATCTTCCATCCGCCGAGATCTTCATTCGAGACCGGTTGGTTGATCGCCATCGACGTGACGCGACTGCTGGCCACGGCCATGGTCGCCCCCTTACGCATAACGACGAAGTCCGACATGCAAGCGTACCAAGTCGACGAGCCGTAGCAGTCGCCGAGCTGCGCGGTAATCCAGGGCGTTTCCCGCATACGGCGGTATTCATGGGGATCCTGGGCAATGATAACGCGGCCCTGTGCGCCCATCCGGTCGGGCATACGGGAACCCGACGACTCGCCGATCCAGACCAGCGGCATCCCTCGTTTGTTGGCGACGTCCTTGATGTGTTTCATTTTTTTCAAATTGATGAGCGCGCTGGACGCGCCCATGACCGAGAAGTCGTTGGAGACGCTACCAACCCAGCGGCCATCGACCTTGCCATAGCCGGCGATTTTGCCATCGGCCGGCGCCTTTTCACGTATTTCGGGCCGTGATGCTGTCGCAAGCATTCCGGATTCAACGAAACTACCTTTGTCGAACAGATAGTCGAGCCGCTGGCGCGCGTTCAGCAAGCCAGCATTTTTCATCTTCTCCAGGGTTTCCGGCTTGCCCATTTTAAGGACTTTCGCCCGACGTTCGTCTAGGTCGTTATTGACGTCTTCAAATGGCATTTATGTTTCCTTGGTGTTTGAGGGCCGTCGCCTATTGCAAGCGGTATTTTTCGATGACTTCCTCATTGAGTTCGATGCCGAGGCCCGGCTTGTCTTCCAATTCGAGATAGCCGTCCTTGAACGATTTGATTGGCAGCTGGCACAGATCCCAGTGCAGCGGATTGTGTTGCTCTTTGTTCCAGTCGCTCTGCATGTATTCATAAATGAGGAAATTGGGCGCGTAGGTCGCCAGATGTAGCGACACGGTCATGATGATGTTCGATGAACTGCCGGTATGCGGTGCGTACTGGACATGGAAGGCCGAGGCCATGTCGGCGATCTTGCGCGCCTCCGTAATGCCGCCGGCGCGGGCAGCGTCGTGCTGCACGATATCGATCGCGTCGCGCTTGAAGAAGCGCGCGAAGCTGAAACGGTTGAAGTCGGCTTCACCTGTCGCGATGCGGATGCCCAATTTTTCCTTTAGATACGCGTATCCGTTGATATCGTCGGGCGCCAGCGGTTCCTCGTACCAATACAGGTCAAGGGCTTCGAGAGCCTGCCCAACTTGCAGCGCTGTCTTTAAATCATGCGCGTAGCCGCAATTGACGTCCGCCATCAGGGTGACATCGTCGCCGGCATGCGCCTTGATCTGCTCGACGGATTTCATCTCACCGCGCCAATTCATCGGATCCTTGCCGATCTTGATCTTCATCGCGTTGAAGCCGTTCGCTTTGTGCTTGTCAATTTCGTCGCGCAATATCGCAATATCGCGCAGCCGCAATGAAGACGCGTAGCACCAAAGTTTGGGGTTGGTCTTGCCGCCAAGCAGGCGCCAGACCGGCACGCCGGCGGATTTTCCCCAGATATCCCAAAGTGCGGTATCGATGCCGGCCATGGCCTCCAAATAAAACCCCGAATGGTGGCCACGGTTGATCATCACCGACCACAATAAATCCCAAAGATATTCTACATCGCGCGGGTCCTTGCCGATCAGCAGAGGCTTCACATAGTGCACGATGTCGCGCAGCGCGGTGCCGGACAGCCGAGTCATGCATTCGCCCACGCCCTCGATGCCATTATCCGTACGAATGCGGACGAGTACGGAGCGATACTCCTTGAACACGACGGGTGCGACCTCGTCGGCGCGCGGCATAGCGATTGGCGCCGCGATCTGTTTTTCCATGGGTACGGCGAGCGCGATCGCCTCGACTTCCGTGATTTTCATCGAATTCGTCCTGTTGGTGAGATGGCGCACTCGACGCCGGACGGGACGTCAATGATACTGTTTGGCGTCGCAACGGCAAGGTGGATGGCATGCAGCAGGAAATACGGAACGTCGTGGTCGTGGGGCCCGGCACAATGGGGCGGGGTATCGCGAATACCTTTGTGCGCGGCGGTCACAACGTCACTGTTTTGAGCCGCAACCCGGACAAAGTCGATCCGTTCGAAGGCACTGTTTCGGTAGTTGGAGAATTGCCGAATTCAACACCCGACCTGATCGTCGAGTCGATCGTTGAGGAGATGGGCGCGAAACATGCGCTCTTTGCCGAAATCGAAGCGAATTATAATGGCGCGCCTATCCTTGCCACCAACACCTCTGGCCTCCCGCTGGACGAAATGGCCCCTCGCTTGCGTTTTCCGGAGCGGTTTATCGGTCTGCATTATCTCCAGCCGGCGGATGCCTTGCCGCTCGTCGAAGTTATTCGTGTCGCCTCTACCACCGATGCCGTGCTCGGGGCTGTAAAAGCGGCGATAGAGCGTAACGGGCAGGGCGCGCTGGTACTGAACAAGCCCGTGCCCGGATTTCTCATCAACCGGATACAGCACGCGATGATGCACGAAGCGCTGGCGATGATTGAAGACGGCGTATGTACCGCGGAGGATGTAGACAACTGCCTTAAACACGCGCTGGCGCCCCGCATGTGTCTCACTGGTCTGATCGAACAGAAAGACATTAGCGGGCTCCAGGTGACCGCCGCGACGCACCTAAACCTGATACCCGACCTGAACCATACCAATGAACCGGTTGCATTGTTGCAGGAGATGGTCGCCAACGGGGATCTCGGAGCCGCGACCGGAAAAGGTTTCTACGATTGGCGCTCGCGCGACATTGATGGCTATAAATCTGCGGTGGCCGGTAAGCTTGCCCGTATACTTGCGATCGTAGCGGAACCTTGATGCCCACTTGCTGCATGGATTAAGCCATGGCCTATGATTTGAGCGAAATCAGAGTACTCGTCGTAGATCCGAGCCCTTTTCGTCGGACGCTGTTTTGCGATGTGCTTAATGCCATTGGTGTCGAACATTACGAGTCCGTGGGCGACGGGACAGCCGCGTACGGCCTGTTTCGATCGGTCGCGTTCGATCTTGTGATTACCGAGCAGATCATGGTGCCCTTGGACGGTCTCGATTTGACAGTGATGATCAGGACGAATCCGGACAGTCCCAATACGGTCGTACCAATTCTCATGGTGACCGGTTCGCCGAGTATCGAAGATGTTATCGCCGCGCGCGATAGCGGTGCGACAGAGTTTATGGTGATGCCTTTCTCTGTAACCGGTCTTTACAGAAGGCTGACTTCCATAATCGACAACCCGAGACAATTTGTGCAGCACGGTGCCTATTTTGGTCCTGACCGACGGCGAACCGTGAAAGAGTTTCTTGGCGACGACCAGCGCGTGGAAGAATAGGCGTTGGACGACAAAACGATGGCTCGTCGCGACACGGAATGGGTCCGTTTCGATTGGCGGCTTAAAGGGCAAGTCTTCGAATTCTCAGTTGCCGATGGGTACGGACTACGGCGGGCAAATGAGATCGATCTTGATGTGATGCGGGCAATCGTCGGCACAGCCTACGCGTCCGATCCCCAATGGGATGGCAAGATTGAGGACATCGAGCGTCGTGTCATGTCCCGCGTTTGCGCCCGCATTGCGGACCCGACAGCCTATTTTCTGTTGGCAATTGGCGGCGATCGCGTCGTAGGGCTGAACGGGGTTGCGCTGGCGAGCGAGACGAACATGAACCTGATTACGGGAATATGCGTCGAACCGTCGCATCAAGGCCGCGGTCTCGCCACGGCACTGCTGGGCGGATCGCTTGCCTGGCTTCGCGACAACGGCTTATCCGAGGCTACCGTCACGACTGCGGCGAACGCGGTTGCTGCGAATGTTTACGCCCGTTTCGGCGCTGTGGCGACATTGGGTGTCCCGTTCGCGGACTCGCCAAAGGCGCAATGAAGGATGGTTTCGTTGGTCGTGGTCAGCAGTAATTTTGGTGCATAGGGGGAAGGATGGAAATCAGGTTTACGGAAGAAGGCCGCCATATCGCGCTGATCACGATCGACAATCAGCCGCGGCGAAACGCCATGACCCGCGATATGATCTTCGATCTCGCGGCCCTATGGGACGAACTCGAAAAATCCGACCATCGCTGTATCGTCGTGACGGGGGCAGGAGACAGGGCGTTCAGTTCCGGCGCGGATCTCGGCGGCGATCTCAGCGCCTCGGCTGAGTTGGCGGCGAAGATCAATCGCGGCCTGTTGAAGACGGATTCATTCCCGAAACCGATCCTCTCCGCGGTCAACGGCGATTGCGTCGCCGGTGGCCTAGAGTTGATGCTGTCGACCGATATCCGGTTCGCGTCGCCGAATGCCAGATTCGGACTGCCGGAGGTGCGCTGGTCCATTTATCCTTTCGGCGGCTCGACGACGAAGCTGGTGGCGCAGATCGGGTATGTGCACGCTGCGGAAATGCTGCTGGGCGCGGATCTGATTTCCGCCGAAAAGGCGGCCGAAATCGAGTTGATCAACCGCGTTGTGCCAGTGGAAACATTAATGGCGGAGACGCTGAAAATGGCCGAGCGGATTGCCGCGAACAGCCCTTCCGCGGTACAGGCGGTCAAACGACAGCTCAGCGAAACCCAGGCGGAAATCGTCCGGTCACGGGAAACTTTCGAACAGACGCTTGGCGACAAGGTTCGCGAAAGCCCGCACTTTGAAGAAGGGGTGGCGGCATTTCTTGAGAAGCGGCCGCCGAATTACGATTGAGTGGAACGGCCCACGAAGAATTCGGGCAGCCGGTTCTTTTGCAGCTTCCCGGTCGATGTGAGGGGTAGTGCGGAGCGGTCGATAAACCGGTAGATGCGCGGAACCTTGTAGGCGGCAAGCTGCGATCGGCAGTACGCGACTAAGTCCGTTTCGCTCGGCTTGGCCCCTGGTTTCGGAATGATGACGGCCGCTAGGGTTTCGTCAAGGCGGGGGTCGGGAATACCCGTGACATAAACCTCATCGACGTCAGCATGTTTGATCAGGACTGCTTCCACTTCAGCCGGCGCGACATTGATGCCGCCTGTCTTGACCATTTCCTTCAACCGCCCCCGGAACGTCAGGTAGCCGCCTTCGTCGAGGAGCCCAAGGTCGCCTGTCAGTAGAAAGCCATCTGCGTCGAAGGATTCTTCGGTTCGATCTGGATCGTCGAGATAGCCCGGTGTTAGGAACCCGCGAATGGTGATCTCACCGGTTTTACCGGCAGGAAGCAGTTGGCGCGTCTCCGGATCTACGATCCTCATCTCAACATCGTCGAGAGGGCGGCCGCAGTTGTTAAGGCGCGTTTCGAGCGGATCGTGTGCGTCGCCCACGGCGGAGTTGCCGTAAGCTTCCGTCAGGCCGTAGACGTTGCAGATACCTTCTACACCGAGATCGATGATGCGCTGGACCTGATCCGGAGTTCCGATGGTAATGCCCGTGCGTAAAGAGGACAGATCGCATGTCGCGCGGGCGGGATGTTCGGATAGCGTGAGCGACATGTTCGGCGTGCCATAAAACACTGAGCAGCGCTCCTGCTCGATCAATGACAACGCGTCACCGGCATCGAAGTCTCGCTGAAGAACGATCGTGCCGCCATGTGTCATCAGAGAGAACAACGCGTTCACACAGCCGAATGACCAGAACAGCGACACGGCGAGCCACAGCCGATCGTCTGGCGTCAGGTGCATGCGCTCGCCGATGCGCCACATATTCTCAATCATGCCCGATTGTGGCAGCGGCACGCCCTTTGGTGTGGCCGTGGAACCGGACGTGTAAAGGATGCAGGCAATGTCTTCCGGCGATACGGCGCGGCGCGCCGCCTCAAAGGTTTTACACGCGATCTCAGAGCCACGCCGGGACAGGCTGGAAAACAAGATCGTATTCTCGATAGGCGCCGTGCAAATTATGTGGTCCAGTCGGATTATGCGGTCTTGCTGACGTATCTGGGTCAGAAGGTCGTCAAGATTGCGATCCCGAACTTTCTCCGAAGCGACCAGGCAACAAACCTTCGCGTGTTCGAGTTGATAGGAAAGTTCCGGCGCGCTGGCCCAGCAATTCAGGCCGACGACTTCGACGCCGATCGACATGGCGGCGAAATTGGCGGTGAGCCACTCGATCCGGTTGTCCATTAGGATGGCGAGACGGTCGCCGCGCTTGAGCCCGATGGCAAGCAACCCTTTGGCGTACGCAACCACTTCAACCTGGAACTGGCCGTAGGTGAAGCGCCTTTCACCGTCGACTATGAATTCCCGTGTACCTTGGCGCACCGCCAGCTCATCAAGGAGATCCGGCGCGGTTCTGCTCTCGGGTTTCTGCATCGGATGCGCTCCGTTGCGCTCAGCGTACGACGATAGTGCCCGCGTCGTTCATGCTGTCGATTTCGGCATCCGCATAGCCGAGTTCAGCGAGTATTTCCCGTGTATGCTCGCCGATTTTTGGCGGTTGTCGGCGCAAGTTGAGATCATGGTCGCCAATCTCGACAGGAAGACGCGGCACTTTCGTTATTGGCGCGTTGTCTAATTCGACCTTGAGCATACGGTCGTTCGCGTTGAGTTGCGGATCGTCTATTAAATCTTCCGGGCGGGCAACGGGTGAGAAGGGGATCTCGATTTCTTCGCAGATCGAAGACATCTCCGCGAGATTATGACGTTTTGTAATCTCGGCTACGATCGGCAACGTGTGTTCGCGCGCTTTCACGCGGTCTTCGTTGGTTTTCAGCGTGGGATCGGCAAGCAAGTCCTGGCGGCCGAATTTTTCGCAGAATCGGCGCCAGTGATTGTCGCTCGTGATGCCGATGAAAATGCGTAGTCCATCGGCGGTCTCGAAGGTTTCATAAACCGCCCAGGCACCGACGCGACCCGGCATCGGCGGTTGCGGGACGTTGGTGACGGCGGCGCCGACAAGGTGCTGCATCATCAGGAAGGCCGTCGACTCGAATAGCGCACTCTTAACGTACTGGCCTTCGCCGGTGCGCTCCCGGTCGCGCAGCGCCGCCTGGATGCCGACGACGGCGAAGGTGCCGCCCATAATGTCGACAACAGACGAGCCGGCGCGTAGCGGGCGGCCCGGCGGACCGGTCATATAGGCCAGACCGGCCATGTATTGCACGACCTCATCCAACGCCGGCCGGTTTTCGTACGGACCGCTGAGGAAGCCCTTGAGGGCGCAAAAGATGATCCGCGGGTTGATTTTCTTGCAGTCTTCGTAGCCGCAGCCCAATTTTTCGACGGTGCCCGGCGCGTAGTTTTCGATCACAACATCCGCGGTCTTTAGCAGGCGGTGAACGGCGGTGCGGCCCTCGTCGCTCTTTAAATCCGCGGCGAAACCGCGCTTGTTGCGATTGAAGGCGCCGAAGAACCCTGCGGCGAAACCATGCAAGCG
>Ga0315338_1002816_pt1 | contig 16324 bp, 20 predicted proteins | sample ASW8metaG_FD_204518 | JGI IMG/M metagenome (GOLD analysis project Ga0315338, IMG submission 204518) | Ammonia-oxidizing marine archaeal communities from Monterey Bay, California, United States - ASW #8 | ecosystem: Environmental > Aquatic > Marine > Coastal | place: USA: California | collected... | reverse complement strand
AGTTCATACTTTTCTTAGGTTTAGACCAGTTGAAATTTCTGTTAGAGAAAATTTACAAAAAGAAGATGATTTTGGATTAAACGAGTTTAAGACTTATCAGGAGTTTGCTAAAAGAGTAGAGAAATCTAAAAATGATTTGGTAGAATTACTTGTTAAATTAAAAAATGATGGTAAGAGAATAATGTGTATAGGGGCCACAGCAAAATCTACTACGGTCTTTAATTACTGTGGAATTGATACTGATTTAATAGAGTTGATAACAGATACAACAAAGGATAAACAAGGAATGTGTGCACCAGGTTCTCATATACCAGTAGTTTCAAGAGAGTCAATAGATATTAATGATTATGATTATGTATATTTAGGTGCTTGGAACTTTAAAGATGTAATTGTAGGTATAGAAAGTGAGTTTATAGAAAATGGTGGTAAATTTATAACACACGTTCCAAAAGTGGAGATTAATTAATGAATAAAGAAACAGTAATTGCTAATACTGTAGAATATGAAACAATACCTATTTCTATTCCAGAAGATTATATGGAATATTTTGATTTTGTAGACCTTGGGGCAAAAAATGGGAAGATGGAAAATTATGCACAGAAAACCTTTAATGGGCAAAGAGGGTTACATTTTGAAATTGATGAAGAATGTATAAAAACTATGGAAGAAAATAATATATCATGTGTTCAGGCCGATGTAACAAATTTAACATTACCAGAGAATTGTGTTGATTTTGTAATATCTACTGGTACAATTGAACATTTAATGAATTTAGAGGCGGTTAAAAAGATGATTGAAATATCTATAATCGCAGCCAAGGACTTTGTATATTTAACATGGCCGTGGTTTGATTCTGATGACTATTTAAAAGATTTAGGATTTATTCCGTTCCCATCAACATGGGATATACATTCGTGTCATGTTTCTATTTCAGATTTGAAAAATATATTGAAAGAGTTATCACTTGATGGAATGTTTATGGCGTGGCCGAGAGTACCAGATTCAAATTATTACAGTATTTTACCAATAAATGATCCTGATGGTAATCCTACCAAGAATGGTTATGAATATTATGAGGGTGGTGAAGAAAAGTATGGAAGAAAAGAGTTTGTTACTTTCACGGAACCTGTTTATTATGAAAGTGTTTGTTTTATAACTTTACGTGATTCTCAAAAAAGTCGTAAATCATTGGAGTTTATTAGACAATATAATTGGGATATAGTATGATTTCAGTTGTTCAAAATTTTATTTGTACTAAAGAAAAAAGATTAAATGTTATTAGAAACGAAGTTCCGAATATGGGAAAAATTTTTAAGGATTATGAGTTTTTTATCAATTATAATACTAAACATTATTTCGATGAGGTTTATGAAATTTATAGAAAAGGTATTGATAATTTGAATTTTTATAATAATTTAGAATATAATTGGGGGTTGGTTACTTTATCATTAATAGAAGAAGTGAAAACTCCTTATACTATGATTTTGTGTGAAGATTATGAATATAGAATTGATTATGATAATTGGAAAGAAATAATAAACGAGTTTGTGGAGAAAGATGGTAGTTATATGCCAATAGGTAGGTTGTGGAAATATACTGAAGAAAAGTATCATGATGGATATCAAGAAGGTGAAAAATTGTGGTTTTATTCAGCATTGAAATCACCTGGTTCATCATTATCAGTTGATGCTATTTATAAAACAGACCTTTTAAAAGAAAGATTAGTAGAGCTTCAGAATTATGAACCACGAAGATTTCCAGTTCATCTTCCACATCATTTTGAAGATATATTTATTGAACCAAATGGTGTTCTTAGATGGGGGAAAGATGTATTATGTGCTATTCCTAAAGATATAATATTGATGCATAATATTGATGATACAGAAACATATTTAAATAAATAGGAAAATAGGCATGGAATTAATATATTCAAAAGTAGAACCAGATAGATTGTTACATATTATTCATAAAAAATATGAGTTTTATACAATAGATGAAGGGCACAGACGAGATGTAGTAGGAGAAAAGGAATTTATTCAGTTGTCTGCACTTAATATGGAAAGGGGACATACATTTAGACCACATCAACATATTTGGAAACCAGGTGAAGAACAGGCTATAGCACAAGAATCGTGGGTGGTAATTAAGGGGAGAGTGAAATGTAGTTTTTATGATATAGACGGAACTTTATTGGTAGAACCTATATTAGACGTTGGTGATTGTAGTGTAACATTGGGTGGTGGACATACATATTTGATATTGAAAGATGATACATTAGTTTATGAGTATAAAACTGGTCCCTATAAAGGTATAGAAAACGATAAGGAATTTTTAGATGATACTACTGTCTAATCATTTATTAACTTTACCAGAGTTTAAAGATATAGAAGATGTTATAGTTAGAATCAACATGGCCCATGTTAAGGATATAAGAGAGTTGTATAGGTTTGTTAAAATAGATTATGATATATTTCTTGATTATCCAAAAGGTCGGACTAAACCGCCAGTTCCTACCTTGGATATAAATGATGCATTAGAAGTGATGAGTCGATATGAAAATATTAAATATTTTGCAACATCTAATATCGAAGAAGTATCTGAAGTTGATATAATTTGTGATATAATACCAGATACAGTTAGTTTTGTACCAAAAATTGAAACTCTACAGGGAGTATTGAACTTAGAAAAAATATTTGAAGGTGGTAGAATCGAACATATAATGTTAGATACAGAAGATTTGTATACTAATATTAAAAACGATGTACCACTTTATACTAATTTAATAGATAGAGTTAAAAATAGTTGTGATAAATATGATATTAAGTTGTTAGAGTTATATGGAGTTGTATTTAATGGATAATAAATATTCTGATTATTTAAGATTACCCAGACCACATGAGTTTAATATACTTCGGAGTATTTGTGTACATCCACAATCTAAAATAATATATTTTAAACCAGGAAAAGTAGCGGGTACTTCTATTTTCCGAAAGGTATTACAGCCTATGGGTGGGTGGATTATTACAAAAGATAATCCACTTCAATTCGCAAGTTGGTTACAGAATATAACTGATGATGAATTAGAATCTTATTTTAAGTTTATATTTGTTAGAAATCCGTTTGATAGATTAATTTCAGCGTGGAATGATATAAGTAGATCTTATTACCCAGATTTTAAGGAATTTGTATATGATGGAATTTTTGATGAAAATGGTAATCCAAGAAAATTACATTATCAATTACAGTCAAGTTTAATAGAAACTCCAGTTGGATATAGTTTAGGTTCATTATTTATTGGGAAGTTAGAAAATTTACAAGGTGATTGGAAAAAGTTGTGTGGGGAATTAGATATACCACATCAAGTGTTAGGAAAACACTCACAGAGTAACCATGAACATTATACCACTTATTATGAAGATGAAACTAAAAATATGGTATCACAACTATATAAAAGAGATTTTGAACTTTTTGATTATAGGACAGAGGTATTATGAAAACAATATATAAACCTTGGGGAAAAGAGGAGTGGTTAGAACTGAATGATAAGTATTGTTATAAACGAATATATATTAATGCCGGAACAAAAACAAGTTATCAATACCATGACCAAAAGTTAGAAACAAATTATATAATTGAAGGTACTGCTGAAGTTTGGTTGGAAAATGATGGTGGTGTAGTAGAGAAAAAAATAATGAAGTCTGGTGAATTCTTCACCGTAGAACCACCAAAGAAACATAGAGTCATAGCAATAACTGATATAATTTTACAAGAAGTTTCTACACCTGAAGTTGATGATGTGATTAGAATTTCAGATGATTCTGGACGAGGTTCTGGAAAAATAGAACATGAACATATGAAGCCTGCTTTATGTATATTAGCGGCCGGCATTGGTAGTAGATTAGAGAATTTTTCAGAACATATAAATAAAGGATTATTACCATTAAATAATAAGGCAATTATATCTCATCTTATTGATAAAACACCAGAAGATTATGATATTGTTATGGTTTTGGGATATAAAAGTGAAATGGTTAAAGAATATTGTGAGGTGGCTCATCCAGATAGAAATTTTACTTTTGTTATAGTTGATAAATATGAGGGGGAAGGAACTGGACCAGGATATTCGATTAGTCAAGCAAAGAAACATTTACAACGACCATTTATTTGGGTAACAGCGGATACGGTTATTACAGACGATTTACCTCCCGTAGAATATAATTGGTTAGGGTTATATCCAACAAGTATACCAGAATTATATTCTACAGCAAATGTTAAGGGTGGAAGTGTAGTTGATTTTAAGAATAAGTCTAAGGATGGTTATGATTATGCTTTTATAGGATTGGCTGGGGTTTATGATTATGAAACATTTTGGAAACAGTTGGTGGGTGATGAAATTGTAACTGCTTATTATGATGTAGATAAATATTCAACATTAAAAGAACATAAATTTGATTGGTATGATGTTGGAACAGTAGATAATTATATTAAATCTCAACGAGTATTTGAAAATACTGTAACTTATAGTATTCCTAAAACCAATGGAGAATTTTTATATAGAGTTAATGATAATTTTATTAAACTATCCTCAGATAAAGAATTTATTAGTGGTCGGGTAAAAAGAGCTAAGATTTTAGAGAACTTAACTCCGAAGTTAATTTATGGTGGGGATAATTTATATTCATATAAATGGATTGAAGGTAGTACTTTGTATGATTGTAATGATGTTGATGTTTGGATAAAGTTTTTGGACTTTATAAGAGATAAGATGTGGACACCAGTTTTTTATAGAAAAGATAAAGATATTAAGAATGATTGTGTAAAATTTTATAAAGATAAAACAATGGATAGATTGGACAGATTTTTATTAGGTAGAGATAAATCATATTTAGATGACCATGTTGTTAATGGTGGAGATACTGGTAGAATTAAAAGTATGTTACAAGATTTTAAGTGGGATATAATTTGTGATGGAATAGCCACCGAAGTATTTCATGGAGATTTACAATTTGATAATGTTATTTATACTCTCGATAGAGAATTTTATTTATTAGATTGGAGACAAAATTTTGCAGGACAAACTACTGGTGATGTTTATTATGATTTATCTAAAATGTATGGTGGAATTTTAATGTCATATAAATTGATGAAGGATAGTAGTAATTTTTCTTGTTATGTTGATGAAGAAATGGTAACTTATGATTATAAATCTGAATCTAAATTGAATGAGTTTAAAGTAGTATATGAAAAGTGGATTGTAGATAATGGATATGATTTAGATAAGGTTAAAACTATTACTTCTCTTATATTTTTGAATATGGCCCCACTACATGAAAAAGAATTTGGAGATTTATTATTTTTTAAATCAAAACAAATGTTACAGGAATTAAATGATTAATAAAGAAACTGAAATATATTGTTCGTTTTCGTCTAATCCAGGAAACAATGGTTGTATATTTTTTAATAGTGAATTTAAAGAACTTAATATGAACGCTATATATAAATCTTTTTATTCAGATGACATTAAAAAATCTATAGAGGCAGTAAAAAGTCTTGATATAAAAGGATTCGCTTTGAGTATGCCATTTAAGATTGAAGCATTAGATTATGTTGATGAAGTAGAAGAATCGGCAAGAAAGATTGGTTCTATTAATACGGTAGTAAACAAAGATGGTTATTTAAAAGGATATAATACAGATTGGGTTGGAGTAAAAAAATATTTTGAAACAAGAAGATTTAATTCGATATATATTATAGGTAATGGTGGTTTTAGTAAGGCAGTTCAATACACGTGTGATGTTATGAATATTAAGTTTAGTATTATTACGAGAAAAAATTGGAGATTGATAGAAGAACTTGATGATAAAATTCTTTTCAATGCTACTCCAGTCCATGTTAAATCAAATAGAAAAATGTATAATTGGGCACCTGATGGTTCGGGGTGTTCTATTAGTGGTAATTTAGTAGTAGATGGTCGACCACATACAGATACGGGGAGAGAGATTGCATTATATCAGGCAAAAGAACAGTTTAAAATTTATACTGGAGTAGAGATTGATTAAATATTTTATTGGACCCATGAGTAAGAATGTGGTTGATTCTATTATAGAATTTGATGGTAACTTCGGTTTTATTCCATCAAGACGACAAGTTGATCATAATGGTGGGTATGTTAATAATTGGACTACTGGTGAATTTGCTACTTATGTAAGTGGTAGAGTTCCAATAGAAAGAGATCATGGTGGTATTGGTCAAGGACATAAACACGATGATGGTATAGAATCTTATATGCACGACTGTAGATATTTTGATAAGATTCATATAGACCCTTGGAAAGAATACCAAGATTTTGATAAGGGATTACAAGAAACTATTGATTGTATAAATTTTATATATCTTGTGATGGGGAAGAAAGAAGTTAAGTTTGAAGTTGGTACAGAAGAATCTATTAGAAGGTTTGAGGTTGATGAGTTAGAAAACCTGTTAAGACATTTAAAGGCAAAATTGGAACCAGAAATATTTGAGAATATAGAATATGTGGTTGTACAATCTGGTGTGGGATTAGATTTGGGGAAACAAAATAATTCAGGAATATTCGACCCCGATAGATTAGAGAAGATGATTAATATTTGTAAGAAGTTTGATAAAAAGAGTAAGGAACATAATGGAGATTATTTATCTAATGATGAATATAAAGTTAGATTTGATATGGGATTGGATTCAATAAATATAGCACCTGAATTTGGTCAATTAGAGACATTGTGTTACTTAGAGGAAATGGGTGAAGATATAGATGAATACTATAATATTTGTTATGAATCAAAACGATGGGAAAAATGGGTTGATGAAACTTTTATTCCAGAAGATAATAAAAGAGAGTTGATAGAGATTTGTGGTCATTATGTTTTTTCTGATGAAAGGTTTTTAAATATGAAACCACACATAGACGATAAAATTAAAACAGTAATAAAAAATAAATTAAGGAGATTAAATGAACTCACCTAAAACAATATTTTGTGATTTAGATGGTACACTCACAAAACATCCTACAGATGTAGCAAAAATACAGAATCCAGATTATGAATTAGAAGTATTACCAGGAGTAAAAGAGTTTTTATATAAAATTGATGTTGATAGATATCATTTGGTTATCACTACTGGCAGAAAAGAAAGTGCACGAGAAGCTACAATTAAACAATTACAGAGAGCAGGAATTCTTTATGACCAATTAATTATGGGATTTGGTGGTGGTGATAGGATACTTATAAATGATAGAAAAGAGGGTAGTGATAGAGATACGGCTTCTGCTATTAATGTAACACGGAATGGAGGAGTATTAGGTATAGAAATATGAAGGTGGCACTTTGTTTAATGGGCATCGTTGGTTCAGTATCAGATAAATATGGAGTAGGAGAATCTATAGATTATCGAATAGGGCACCATTTTACTAAAAAACATATTCTTGATAATAATGATGTAGATGTATTTATTCATAGTTGGAATATTGAATTTGAAAAAGAACTTGTTGAGATATATAAACCAAAAAAATATTTAATAGAACAACAAATTGATTTTAGAGAAAGAAGTTTAAGACTTCAAAGTCTTAAAAGTAGGTGGTATTCTAATAAAAAAGTAGTGGAACTTAAAACGGAATATGAGAAAGAAAATAATTTTAAATATGATTTTGTTATGATATATAGATTTGATTGTATGTTTGAAAAAGATATAATTTTTTCAAATTTTGATAATAAATATTTTTATAATTCTCATATAAATGAGTGTGGGGATCCAGGTACGGTAGAACGAAGTGATTATAATAATCATTGTTGTTGTGCAAATTATGGGGCATATGCAGACCTTTGGTTTTTTGGTAATTCTGATGATATAAATTTATTCGGTACTTTATATGATTCATGGGATGAATATGAAATAGAATCACCACATAAAGTAATTATTCATCATCTTAATGAGATGGGATTAGGTTCAAAACTTAAACATGAATTTTGTGATAGATATGATCACTATCCTGTTAGGTGTAAATTTATAAATTGTGAATATACAAATGAAGAATTTGATGTTACAAAATTAAAACCATTTAATAGTGTCCATGATGGTTATGGTCAAAGAACACATACTCCAGATCATATTATAGATAGAAGTTGAAGGTGTAAAATGAGTTTCCAATCAATAAAAGAGTTTGAAATTAAAATAGCAGAATTTTATGGTTCACCATATGCAGTTGCAGTAGATTGTTGTACACACGCGGTAGAATTATGTTTAAGATATAAAAAGATAAAGAAATTTACAGTACCACCAAATACTTATCCATCAATTCCAAATTTAGCAAAGAAGATAGGGATTGAATTTGAATGGGAAGAACAAGATTGGAAAGATTATTATCAATTAGGTGGAACAAATATAATAGATGCAGCTGTATTGTGGAAAGAGAATAGTTATATTTCAAATAGTCTTATGTGTTTGAGTTTTCAATATCAAAAACATTTGAGTCTTGGTAGAGGTGGTATGATATTAACTGATGATTATGATGATGCTCATAAACTAACACAGATGTCCTATGATGGTAGAATACCAAATGTACCTTGGCGTGAACAAAATATTGATACTATTGGTTATCATTATTATATGACCCCCGAAACGGCAAGTTTAGGATTAGAAAAATTACCAGACGCTATTAAAACTAAACCAAGAGATTGGGAATTAGAAGATTGGCCAGATTTACGAGATATGGAGTTATACAAATGATACCTTGGTTTAATTATAAAGGTAATTGGCGTCCTAAAATGACTTTAATAACTTGTCATTATTATCGACCAGATTTATTAAGAAGGGCCATTCAATCAGCCCAACGACAAACACTTCAAGATTTTGAACATTTAATAATATCTGATCATTGTCCATTTACGAAACACGTTTATAATGATTTTAAAGATGATGATAGAATTAAATTACTTGAAGTTGGAGGACCCCATATTCCTAATATGGGCGCGATACCATTTAATTTAGGAATAGAAAAGGCTAGATCCAATCATATAGCTTATCTATGTGATGATGATATTTTGTGTGAAAATCATTTGAGTGATCATTATGATTTTTTACAAGAAAATGATTTTAAATCAGTTTCTTCTACTCTTGTTATAGTACAATTTTTAGATGACAAATCTACCATAAAAAATATTTGTTCTACTTCCTTTGAAGATTTATGGAAAAATAAAAAAATTAAAAATATATATGGCAAGTTTGGAAATGTAAGTGCATTTTCTCATATCGCACCAGATGATAAAAGATGGAGGCCTTGTTCTGGAAAGGACATGAAGCTTAATAAATGCCCTGCCGAAGATAATCAGTTTTTGGGGCAGTGGTCTGGAAATAACGATAAAGATATAGGTAAACTTGAAACGGTTACTCATTTAAGAATCTCGTGGGGTGAAAAACATAGAACATCAGATTTGGGAGTTAATAAAAAATATTCTAAGTTATTGAAAGAAAAATTAGTAGAAGATAAAAGAACACGTTCAGGATATAGGATGGTATCAGACAGTCCTTATGTTTATCCTGAATTAAAAAATACATTGTACGGAGATAATTAAATGAAGAAGAAGGCGTTTATAACAGGTATTAACGGACAAGATGGTAGTTATCTTGCAGAGTTATTGGTAGAAAAGGATTATGAAGTTTATGGGATAGTAAGACGAAACTCTATCGCGGAACACCAAGAAAGTAGGATTGACCATTTGGTAGGAAAAGGAGTTGAAACAGAGTATGGTGATTTACTTGATGTAAGTTCATTAGAAAGAATGATACGGACTATTCAACCTGATGAAATCTATAATATAGCAGCCCAAAGTCATGTTAGAATTAGTATGGACATTCCACAATTTACAGTACAAACAAACGCTCTTGGATTGTTAAATGTATTGGAGGCCTATAAAAATAATTGTCCTAAGGCAAGATTTTACCAAGCATCATCATCAGAGATGTTTGGTCGTTCAGTAGATGAAGATGGATATCAAAGAGAAACTACACCTATGAATCCTACAAGTCCTTATGGATGTACAAAGGTATTTGGGTTCAATATGGTTCAACATTACAGAAACGCTTATAAGTTATTTGCAAGTAATGGAATATTATTTAATCACGAATCACCAAGACGAGGTTCTAATTTTGTTACAAATAAAGTTGTGAAAGCAGCAGTTGAAATCTCATTAGGAAAACGAGATAAATTACCACTTGGTAATTTAGATGCCTTTCGTGATTGGGGACATTCAAAGGATTATGTTAGAGCGATGCACATGATATTAAATCATACTGAACCAGATGATTTTGTATGTGCTACAGGAATTAGTCATTCAGTAGGTGATATGTGTGATTATGTATTTAATAAGTTAGATTTAAATTATAAAGATTATGTAACACAAGATGAGAGATTCATGAGAGCTGAAGAATTGAAGTATCTTCGTGGTGATGCTACCAAATTAAGAGAAACTTTTGGATGGGAACCAGAATATACATTTGAAACTTTGATGGATGAAATGATTGAACATTGGTTGAAGGTTTATAATGAAAGTTAATTGTATTAGATGGAAAGATTTAGATACTAAAATCCAAAATAAGTTTTTGATGGATGGTAAGGCCGAGTTACAGCATCTATTTTGGGATAATACTTATGAAACTTATATTGAACACGGTGGATATATAAACCCAAGGGGAGAGTTGGTTCGTAAAAAACCAGATTGGTGGAATGATGATATGGGTTGTATTTTTTATAAAAAAGAGAAGTTAGATTCATTGGCTGCAACTTTTAGGACATCTTTCTCAGAAAGTCGGGATTGGTCAGGTAAAGTACTATCAAAGAAACTGAAGGAGACAGGACATACTAAAGTTCCTATTGGAGTACTACCGGCAGTTAATCTTTTTAAAGGATACCCGTTAAAGGGAAAAGATGTTGTTATATTTGGTTCGGTAAAACCTTATTTTGAGGCTATTGTTTTGGCATTTGGCGGGAAACCAACAACTATTGAACATCAAAAAATAGCTACAGACCATCCTGATTTGAAAACTATGACTGTAGATGAGTATAAAGAAAATCCAATAAAGTTTGATATGGGAATATCATTTTCATCATTTGAACATGATGGTTTAGGTAGATATGGGGACCCAATAGATCCAGATGCAGATTTAAAAACTATGCAAGATTGTAAAAATATAATAAAGAAAGATGGATTATTATTTTTATCAATAGCCATTGAAAAAGATATAGTGTATTTTAATGGTGGTAGGGTATACGGTGAACATAGATGGCCATTGTTAATTGATGGATGGAAAGAAATAGAAAAAGTTCCTGTAAATATCGAACCCATAATGGTTTTGAAAAATATATAGAAAATAATGAATAGTAAAGTTATATACACTTCTATTTTTGGAGAAGAATATTATTTACACGAGCCAGAAGTAAAATTAGATGGTTGGGATTTTATTTGTTTTACAGATAGGACAGATTTTGAATCTGATGTGTGGATTACACGACCAACTTTAAAAATTTATGATGGGGCAAGAGATTCTAAAAAACCAAAACTTTTACCACATAGATATTTACAAGAATATGATATAAGTGTTTGGGTTGATGGAGATGCTAAGATTATAGGTGATGTCAATTTTTTAGTTGATACTTATCTACAAGATAAAGATTATGCAGTTTTAAATCATAAATATTGTGGTGGAATAAATAGTAGAATTTGTATCTATGAAGAAGCCAAATTTATAAAATGGTTAGGTGATATACATCCACAAAAACACTATAAAGATAATTTGGGTATAATTAATAGTCAGGTTGATAGATATCGGAAAGAAGGTTATCCAGAAAATAACGGACAGGCTAGAAATACTGTAATATTAAGACGACATAACAATAAAGATATTATTAAGACGATGGAAGATTGGTGGATAGAACTAAAATATGGTAGTAAAAGAGATCAGTTGAGCTTCCCTTATGTCGCTTGGAAAAATAATTTAGATTTTAATTTTATTAATGAGGATATTGATAATAACCAATGGTTTCAGTTAATGAAAAAGTGGAGACAATTGAAAAATGAATAGGCTCGTAATAGGTGATGGACTGTTAGGATCAGAGTTGGTAAAACAAAATGGGTGGGATTATATTAGTAGAAAAAAAGATGGAATTGAGTTTACAGATATAGATTCATATAAATATTACTTGTCGGGCTATGATGAAATTATAAATTGTATTGCATGTACCAATACTTATGATGAAAATAAAGAAGAAAATTGGAATGTAAATTATAAGGGAGTAGTAGATTTAGTAGATTATCTTAATACTCCACCTGGTACAAGTGTAAAACTTATTCAGTTTTCTACCGATTATGTATATGCTAAGTCTAAGAAGAATGCATCTGAAGATGATGTTCCAGTTCATGATGCAAATTGGTATACTTATACTAAAATATTAATGGAGGCATATATTGAGTTGAGATTGGATAAATATCTTATTTTGAGGGCAACTCATAAACCACGACCTTTTATGTTTGATAAGGGATTGATAAATCAAGTTGGAAATTTTGATTATATTGATACTGTTGTAAAAATATATAGTGATTTAATTAAAGGTGATGCTCAAGGATTTTACAATGTGGGAACTGAATTGAAAACTATGTATGACCTGGCCAAAGAGTCACGAGATGATGTAGTTCCAACTAATGAAAAATTTCATCCTACTCAACCTTTGGATATTAGTATGAATTTAGATAAACTAAAAAAATGGAGACAAAAATAAAATGAGAGTTTTAGTAACAGGAGGTGCTGGGTTTGTCGGTACAAATCTAATAAAAAGATTGTTAAAAGATGGATATGAAGTAGTATCAATAGATAACTATTCTTCAGGATTTAAAGAAAATCATCAAGATGGGTGTCTTTATTATGATTATGATTTATCTTATAATTATATTAGAGATGACGGTGATAGATATGATGTTATATTTCATATAGCAGCACTGGCTAGAATACAACCATCATTAAAACATCCACATAAAACAATATATAATAATTTTACGAGTACTCTAAATATATTAGAATACGCAAGAGAGAACGATGTACGATTTGTGTATGCGGGTTCAAGTTCTTTTCATCATGGATTATATGAGAGTTCATATGCATGGTCAAAGTGGAGTGGTGAGGAGTTATGTAAACTTTATAGTAATGTATATGATATGGACACTGCAATATGTAGATTTTATAATGTATATGGTCCACATCAAATAGAAGATGGAACTTATTCAACGGTAATGGGTGTTTTTGAAAAACAATTTAGAGAAGGAAGTCCATTGACCATTACGAATAAAGGAGAACAGAGACGAGATTTTACTCATATTGATGATATAGTAGATGGGTTAGTTAAATGTTCAGAACAATCATTTAGAGGTGAAATATTTGAGTTAGGTCGTGGTGTTAATTTTTCTATAAATGAAATTGCTGATATGTTCGGGAAAGATTGTCCAAGAGAGTATATTCCTAAAAGAAAAGGTGAATATGATGAAACTTTATGTGATTATTCAAAGTCAAATAAAATATTAGGTTGGAAACCTATAAGAGATATAGAAGATTATATTAAATGCTTGAAAAATTAGATGAATTATTAAAACATGGTACGGATATATTCAATCCACAGGCTAAGGTGTTGGCAAATGTAGAGAGTGTTATTAGGTTTATAGAAACTGAAAACACAGCACCAGTTTTGGTAGAATTTGATCCAAGTAATGCTTGTAATCACGGGTGTTATTTTTGTATATCATCTTATATACATTTACCAGAATCAAAGGATTTAGAAACATTTGATAGGTCAATCATGCCAAAAGATTTAATGTTGGGTGTATGTAAAGACTTAGTTGATATGGGTGTTAAAGCTATAAATTGGACTGGTGGTGGAGAACCAACGTTAAACCCACATTTAAAACATGGAATTAAATATATAGGGAAAAATTCAAACATAAGAATGGGAATGTTCACTAATGGGACATTACTTGATAAGTTTGATTTGTTCGACATCATTGTAGATAATTTTACTTGGTTAAGATTTTCGGTTGATGCGGGAACTCCAGAAACATTTAATTGGATACGTAGACCAGGTAAAGGTCAAGATTGGGATAAGATGTATTCTAATTTACAGACACTCATTGAGGTTAATAATTCTAAGGGTAGGAAGATAGGTTTAGGTACTGGTATGGTAATAACTCCAGATACTTATAAAGAGATAGTTGATTTTGCGAAGGCATTTGAGCCATTGGATATAGATTATTGTCAGTATAAACCAGAAGTTGTAAATAGGGAAAGAGAAGGTGGAATACAACGAGAAGTAGAATTTTGGAATAAAGAGATAAAACCAAGATTAGAAGAGGCACAGAATATATTAGGAGATAAGTATCAGATAAATGGTTATCATCTTGAAGATTTGGCAGACGATCCTGATATACTTGGTAGAAGTTATAAAAAGTGTTTAGGTTCACAGATACAACCTTGTATTGGTGCAGATGGTAATGTTTATGTTTGTCCGAATCATCGTGGTTATAAACAATATAGTTATGGATCTTTATATGAGAAATCATTTAAAGAAATTTGGAATGATATAAATAAAAGACAGAGCGTAATGAATCAGATAGATAATGTAGAATGTTTTTCTAATTGTACTCAACTTTGTAAACCACATGAAAGTAATAAAATGTTTTGGTATATTTATGATTCTTATAACCAACTTGATACAGATGAAGATAGAGTTATATTTAAAAATAAGGCCATTGAAAAAAGTAAAGAAATTACAAAAAATATAAAATATCCAGAATTTATATGAAAGTTACAAATGTAGATACTTTATCAGCTTATTTTGATAGACTAATTTCAGAGAGAATTAAATTATATCATTTTGAAAATAGGTATGTTGATAAAGATAAAGAAATAGAACATCAAAGAAAAGTTATAAAGGAAATTAAAATAAAAATTTCAGAACTTTTTTTGGAGTCTTTTGAAGCTGAAAGGTATAGTTATTTACAAGAGAAAAGAAGTTTTGGTGAAAAAAGAATAAAAGAAGTTAAAAAGTTAATTGACAGTGTTGATGATTTGTCTGTTGCCGATTTGGATGTTGGTTCTGCTTACTATGACCAAAAAGAAACAAGTAGTTCTCCCGACAAGTATATGAAAAATGAATTGAAGCTACGAGAGTCCAATGAAAGAAGATCATCTGATAAAAATAAAATAGATAAAAGTTTTAAAAAAATTGTAGAAGATTTATGAAAAAAATAGTTATAATGCCAGTATTTTGTGACACACATTTTATAAAGTTTCAAATATCAAATATAATTGATACAATAGATCCTGATTATATTATTTATAATGAAGGTATGTTTCCACAGGGTCCAGAAGGTACGACAAAGGTGAATAATAAATTCTTGGAAGATTATACATTGGATGGTCATCGTGGGTTTGATTATGAAGAATTAAAGTTAATAATAGAACAGGCACAAAAAAAATATTCAAATACAAAAATAATTCTTAATGAAATAAATTATCCGAGTGGTTTAACACCTCAAGAATATTATATACAAGGGTGTTCAAATTTTAAAGAGTTGGGGATTGATGTAGAAGAAGGTGATTGTATTTTTCCATATGAAGGTGATGTGTTTCATCATGAAGATACGAGGTTGGAAATTAAGGGATATTGTGAACAACTTGAACCCAATACTGGGTTTAGGTCCACTTGGTTAGATTTCTTGGAGACTCAATATTATGTTGAAAAAAGATTATTTGTGGGATGGAAAGAAGGTGATGGTAGGTCAAGAAGAGTTTGTATTAAATTTGGGGATTGGAATTTTTATAACAATGTATTAGAAAATTTTATAACACAAGAATATCCTATGCTACATCCTACAGATTTATTAACTTTTCATTATTCGGGTTGGAGACCTGGAAAGTATAAAGAGATGAGATTTGGAAGTAATCCACAATTAAATAGAGATCAACAATATCATAATAATTTTAAGAAAGGTCTTGATAGGATTAGAAAAAATGGAAATGAAGTTCGTGATGATGTTATAATTAGACCAACAACATCTGCACACATGAATGGTAGATATGCATGTTTTATTGATATAGAACACCCAAGACATATAAGAGAACATTCAAATTTTATAAAATGAGGGATATAATATAATGGAATATTATTTACCAAGAATATTATCCGCGGGTAAAGGTCTTTGGGAAATACCACATAGACCAGATGTTTATGTAAGAGGTACTCAATTATTTA
>Ga0315338_1002815_pt1 | contig 16336 bp, 11 predicted proteins | sample ASW8metaG_FD_204518 | JGI IMG/M metagenome (GOLD analysis project Ga0315338, IMG submission 204518) | Ammonia-oxidizing marine archaeal communities from Monterey Bay, California, United States - ASW #8 | ecosystem: Environmental > Aquatic > Marine > Coastal | place: USA: California | collected... | reverse complement strand
CTGTCGCCGTGCAAGAACCCAACTACCCAGTTGCGGGTTCTCTGACCACTTATCGGGAACTAAGCAGTCCCCGTATTCTTCCTTGTAAGCCACCAGTTGTGCGTACATCTGTTCCCAGTAGGTGGCCGCCGGGTCCCAGTCGAAGCCAATGTCGTCGAGTCTCTGGAGATGATCTTCGGATAGCTCGCCCTTCTTCTTGCGTTCTCGTTGGTGACTAACCCAACTTGCCAGTTGCCGACCGTCTTGCCGGTTTCGGGGAACCAAACAGTCCCCGTATTCTTCCTTATAGGCTAGTAACTCACCGTACCGCTCATCCCAGGTCACGCCGAGCTGGTCCACCAGCCAGGTATCAATTCCCTGCTGTAGCCCAAACAGGCTGATCTCAGGGCCTAGAACCTCGACATGATCCCGCAGTAGAGAGTCATCGAACCCTCCTGTGCGGCCCCGTTCCTCCCGCAATGCTGCTATGACATCAACTAGCGTCACGTCCTGTGTTTGCATCGCGTTCAACACCGCCCCAACCTGTTCAAAATCTGTACGTTCTAGGGCTTCGTCGATGCTTTCGTTCTTGCCCATTTCCAAGTAGAGGGGCACCAGAACATAGCCGACCGTCTTGCCGGTTTCGGGGCTAGTCCTCATTGCCCGCCCAACCGCCTGCACGATGTCTACCTTGCTGCGCTTTGGTGCCATGAACGCAACCATGTCCACCACCGGGACATCGACGCCCTCGGTCAGGCATGCAGCGTTGGAAACGATACCCCTGCCCGATGAACGGAACTCTTCCATCGTATTCGTACGTTTCACAGTGGGGATTGCCCCGTTCACGTGGAAGCATTCGAAATCCGGCAGGTGCGTTTTGATCCCTTGGGGTAAATCATTGTGGGTGAAGGATTTCGCGGCAGCGATAGTGCCGTGAAAGCTGATGATCTTGCGCATGCCATATTCTTCGACTGCGCGTTGGATGGATATCTGGTTCGCTACCTGCCGAACCGCTACCGGATCACCGTCAACCAGCACATCAACGCGCTCCTTTCGCTTTTTGAGCGCATCACTGACCTCGTTCGTCATGACGGCAGAGATCAACACCTTATAGTGGCAAATGATGCCGTCATCGGCTGCTTTGGAGAACGGCAGGTCATAAACGATGGGGCCATATACCTCACGGTCGTCCATTGAATAGAGAAGGGTGAAGTTCCCGTCCGTATCCCTGTTTCTTGGATGGTAGTGGCGTGGTGTTGCTGTCATGAAGAGGCGCTTCTTGATCTTCATGTTCTCGTCCGAAAGCGCGAAGCTATAGTTCCTTCCTCTTCTTCCCGCTGTTTTGTGGGCCTCGTCGAATATGCCGAGATCAAAACGGAAGCGAGAAGGCATCCCTTCAGCGAGTACCTTGGTTGATTGGTAGGTAGAGAACACAAGGCGAGTGCCCCTGTATGGACGCGACAGCGCTTTTCGCACTTCGTCACTGTCGGTTGTCACGGGAAAACCGCACTCCCACGGCCTGATCACCCACTTGTCCACACCACCCCCAACGGTAGAATCCGAGCAGACTGCCAGGAAATCTAAGTCTTTCCACTCGGATTCTTTGGCCCACTCATGGAGCGTTTGCTTCAACAGGGCAAGTGAGGGCACAAGAAACAAGACGTTGCGTGCTTTCAACTGCTTGTGCTGAGCGACCCAGAGGGCGACCAATGTTTTTCCGGTACCGCAAGCCATCGTTGCTGTGACACGGTCGTTATCCGCGAGGCCCGCCAATATCTTAGTAATCGCCTTCTCTTGATATGGGTAGGGAGTCTTACGTTCATGTGTGACTTCCGCCCCCTTAAGCCATTCCCGGATGCGCTCAAAATCCGCCTTTGAAAGACGGTCCAAATTATTTCCTTGAACCCCTAAATAGCGGTTCTTTTCCTTAAGTACTCGCTCTGGTAGTCGGGTGCAGTTGGTTATCAGAACCTGTCTGTCGGCTCTGTCGCCCATTAAGAAAAGGTTAGCGATGTCCCTTACGACGAGGGATCTTCTGCTGCGGAACTTCGCTTGGTAAGCGCGGTACTCACCTGTGTGAGTCTTGATCACGCCGTCGATGCCGATCTCCGGCGTTGGGAGACCGAGCTTCTTCTTTACCGCCGTGGGGACCGCATTGGACGGCCAGACCTCGCTTGCCTGTTCCTGGCGGAAAGTGTTGAAGTAGCCCTCAGCAAAAACCTCAAAAGCCATGCCACGGGCGTGACGCAAGTCGTATCTGTCAATAATTCGCTTCTCGAGGGTCGAGAACGAATCCAGGTCGTCGAACAGACCATCCTCCAGAAACTTAGCTGCGTGTGGATGTCTTGGCTCGGACATGGGGCAAAGATTCTAGCGGCAGAATGGCGGAGTTTCGCGGGAAACCGTCGATCAGTTGGACGTGATCACCGCCAAGCTAGAGGGGATCAAAGCCCCGGTGAACTAGCAGTTGGGGGCGCAGCTCGTACTCCAAACTATGTCGCCGTTCTCGTCGCGGTAGCGGATGCCGTCGCTACCCATCACGGCGCGGAAGATGCCGTTCTCGTCGAGGTGGCCGATGCCGTCGGCGTCCATAAAAAAGCGGAGGGTGCCGTTCTCGTCGTGGTAGCCGATGCCGTTGGCGCTCAGCAACGTGCGGGGGTTGCCGTTCTCGTCGTGGTAGCCGATGCCGTTGGCGCTCAGCATGGCGCGGATGGTGCCGTTCTCGTCTTCCACTACAAAGTTCTTCGCCCGTATCAGCTCCGGTACCTGTTCAGGCATCACGGCACCGATCAGAGGCACCGCTGCCAGTGCCAGCAGCAACGCTCCCACCGTCAGCTTCAGTCGCCTGTTATCTCGCTCTATCTTGTCTACCCTGGACTCAAGCAACGTCGTTTCACTCATCATCGGCACCCTTGGTTTGAAGATCACGTCAGTGCCGAAACTCTACGCGGATGGTCTCCGAGTTTCACGGGAAGCCGTCGATCAGGCGGTGACAAAAGGTGTACCCATTTATGTACCCATTTATGTACCGAAAACGCCGGAGATGACGGAGATGACGAAGACGTTTAAGGGGATATCAGGCGATATCGCGCCCAATGGCTACAAGGGTTTCGGCGCAAACCCGCGCCAGGACTGGGTTCAGGAATATCGCGCAAACCTGTTTAGAAGTCCACTGCTCTATCCGGACTGAGCTACGGGCGCGCCAGATGGAAACCCTTTGTCACTACGAGTTTACGGCGATTTTCGATGCCGGGTCAAACTGCGCGATTCGGCTTGATTTGGCTGATTGTCCCACTTGGCTCTGCGGATGACGTACTACTTCATGGGGAGCGATCAGCGCGGCCGCTTCACGATGGGGTCACAGTAGTTTTTAAGGTTTCGAATTCCGAGAAAGCGTGCATCCATCGCTTTCATATTCTCAAGTCCGCTAAGCTTGGTCACCTCATAATTGTTGAAAGGCTTACGCTCGCCGAGTTTCTTGATGAAATCAAAGCCATTGATCTTCCAGACGATCGTTGAAAACTCTCGACTTGCGCACGCTTGAAAATGTCGCTCGTGAACGAAATGTTGTTTGAACAGATTACGATCGCGGTCCGCACCTCCAACATTCTTAATGTGAACCGAGATTGGAATGCCTGGAACCCCTTTTAAATTCTTGAGGAAATACTTCCAAATATTATCCACCACCTGCGTCTCCATCCTCGGTTTCCGTACGCCCGTGTAGATTCTCAGTTCTTCTTTGTCGAAGTATTTGCCCGACCTCTCCCATTGCTTTATGAGCCAGTTGATCCCTTTCACGAATCGGCTTTGGTCGGTTGGGTTGTCGCCAGAAGCTATTTGTCCAATGACGTAGTCATAGATGTAAATGCGTTTTGCGCAATTAAAAACTGGCTTTAACAGTTGGCCGAACTGTGGGCCCGTAAGGTCATCTAAGTGCCATACATTCTTATCTCTTCTGTCTTCGATCAGTTTATGAAAGCTTTCGCTGGGAAAGTCGGGCAAGCTAATTGGCTCGTTCTCTAGACTTTGTTTCAGTTTGGAATAACGAGCTTGAGAGCAGACGATGGCGTCTGGCCCGCCCATGGCGCAAAGAAGTTTAAGTAAATCGATATCTAATCTGGCAGGGACTATAGCCGAGGACTCGATCGTATAGCGGGGTGGCTCGGCCATAATTTGCTTGTAGAACTTTCCGATTGTGACTTTTGCGTTATTAAGCCCTGCGTTCCGTTTGTTGTTCACCTTTTTTGGTCGGACGAGTTTCTCAATACCTTCTTTATTGCCGGTTAGGCTAATTTGCCCGCTGGGATCCACGATGAGCGTTAACCTTTTTTTTAAGATCCCTTCAAGGAGGCTCTTCGTAGCCCGTAACGTTTTGGCCTCTTCGGCAGGCTCCATTCCCGCTTTGGTCACGAAGGTGTCTTTGGCTAACGCAACAGTGGTAATCATCGCGCCTAACCTAGAACCTCATCGAGTCCCTCAGGAAAAAACCCATCTGGCCATACATCTGTGAATTCGCCTTCCTCATCCAGTCCAATAGAGAAGGCCTTGGACGCGCCCTCATCTTGCTTGATATAGACGATGGATACATGATCGGGCGTGAGTGTCCCGTTGCGAACCAGGCGTTGCAGACAAAGAACTAAGTTTTCACTGTGGGTTTCAACAATGAACTGATTGGTGTTGGGTGAATTAACGCATCCCGCAAGAAACTCCCCGAAAGCAGCCTGCAGTCGCGGGTGTAGGTGTATTTCAGGTTCCTCGATAAGTATTAGACGCGGCTGAGAACTGGTCGCGCCGCCCCCGAGACATTTCAGCAATACTGGAACGACCTGGCTGATTCCGTAACCGACATCCATGGGGCCAAGCGTAATCCCTAGTTGTTTGTCCGTGAGTTCGACCTTGAATGTGGTATGCAGTCCTCCATCTTCGAGTTCAGGGACCTCGATTGTGTAAGGAATCTCTAGCCGTTCGAACCACATGTTGAGTGGGGATATGAGTTCACGTAACTGGGAAAGGGAAGTGCCAGCATAAGAATCGACGTAGTGTCTTTTTGGAGGGTTTCGAACAGATCCAACGTGGACCATCTGTTGCAAGATATGAACAAACTCCCTGCCTAACAGAAGTGCTAGTTCGGAAGGTGTTCTGAAATTCGGAGGGAGCCACTTTGCTACCGTGAAATCAGAGCGCTGTGGTACGAAGTTGTTGACAAGCAAAGAGCTGGACTTGTGCCCCTTGAGTGTGTCCGCAAAGAAGTCATCACGTTTGTAGTCCCCCGCGAATCTTTCCTGTAACTCCGAAAAGTTTTCCAGGGTCGTCTCGTGTTTGCGTAGTTCGAATTCATGTTTCCTGCGGGCCAATACTTGCTCCGCTCTGGATATCAAGTGACTTAATGGGAGATTTTGTAGCCGCCTAGAAACGTCAACACAGTCTTGCAGGTTACTTATTAATTCTTGTATCCGCGGAATGATCGTCGTTGATATTTGATCGAGCCAGTCGTGAGCAGACTTGAGTACCAGGTTATAGTCGCGGTCGATATAAGGGCTTGCCGGGTGGATTGTCTCGAGTTTGAGTATGTTGCCGGTGTTCGGCCCCGATTTTGTCATCAATTCCGGAGCAGTTTCGAGCATTTCCATGGTGTGGTCATGGCGATGCCCGTAGGACCGTATGTATTCGACGTACGCCTGAGACCAATGTTCGTTTCCTATGCTGTATCGGTGAAGATGAAACAGAGGCGATGCTTCAACTTCTTGGGCAATTGCCTTGAATTCGAATTTGCACCAAGATTCCGGCAAGGGCACAGTTGTTTTGCCAAGGTTGTCGCGCGCTCCCCAGATGGCCCCCTCGGCGGCACCAAACCGGAATCCCAAGCACAAAGGCCGGTTTGAGTCCTGCCCCCAGATAAGATTCTTGTAGGTTCCTAGATCTACTAATTTGCCCGTTGGAAAAAAGCCCGGAATGGGGTCTTGATCACTTTCTAGTGGAGATTCGTGCTTATCTACTGTCTGCTTGAGCATCAACAACGTTTGCATAACAGAGGATTTCCCAACGCTATTGTTCCCGAAGAGGAGTGTGATCGGGGCCAACGGAATCTCTTGTACGTCTCTAAAAGCTTTAAAGTTCTCGATACTTATAGCTGAAAGTAACGTGGCTGTTTCGCGGGCCCTTTTCTCTGCCTCAATTGCAGCAAGAACTTCCTCACGCGACTCGAAGGTCTCGGTGTCATCATCAGGGTCGCCGACGCTGCTGTATTGCGTATAGGCGGTCTCCCTGGCCATCGTGTCCCAAGCGAAATCCATCAAGTCGAGCAGGTCGACTCTGGCCTCACTCAGTTTGCCGCGTCGTTTTTGCCGTCGTTGGCGGGCAACCCAATTGGCAAGGGAGGGATTCTCCGGCCATTTCGAGGGAACTAAACAGTCTCCGTACTCGTCTTTGTAGGCATGGAGTTGCCCGGCCATCTCTACAAACTTGTGTGTGTTCAGATTCCAAACGAACCCGAGGTCCATAAGCATGTTCATCCCTTGCTCGCCGCCAGCAGCCTCTTCGCGCTCGTCGTATTCTTTGCGCCAACGAGGCAAATCCCTTGCCTCCGCAGCCGTTAACTCTCGGGTGGAGCCACATTCTTCGCATCTGGCGACTATGGTGTCCCCCTCTACAACTTCCATTTGAAGTGGCTTCACACGCTTGGGCGCCCGTCCCAGTGGCGTTCTTGGGCATTCTTGGCATGCCAAAAAACCTGGAGCGTCGGACCAATGGGTGAGGCCCTTATGTTGTCCTCCTCGCAAAGTGCTGACCCACCGAGCCAGTCTTGGGTTCTCCGGCCATTTCGAGGGAACTAAACAGTCTCCGTACTCATCTTTGTATGCGACAAGCTGCTCGTACATCTCATCGAACTTGGAGCGTTTTACTTTCTCCCAGACGAACCCCATCTTGTCCAGATAGTCGCGCGCCTGCTTGGAAAGACCGCGGCTCTGATAGCTGGTTTGAATCTTCTGCGGATCCAGAACCACACACGGGAGCTTGCCGAGGCCGAGCTCAACCGCTGCGCGATAACGTTTTTCGCCATCGACAATATGAAAGCCTTGGGAGGTCTCGATGACCGCCAAGGGCACTAGTATCCCAATCATCGCAATCGAAGCGACAAGCCCATCAATCTCTTTGAAATTCTGGGGCGGGTGGTTTGGATTTGGCACCAAGGAATCTACAGCAATCTCTTGTAACTTCATTCCAGCGTCCCTCAGCTGGTATTCGTAAGTCTCAGCCTTTTTTTTTGGTGCCATGTTTTTGTCGCTTTTCGCGAAAATTGAGAGCAGGTCGAAATTCGAGGGAGAGGGAATCCTCTACTTTTTGCCTGGATGTGACAAGGGTTGAGACTGTCCGTTGGGCAGGCTTCCCATATTGAAGCGAGAGATGATGTCTTGGCTTGCCTGTTCTCTTCCTGCATTCCTGTCGCGAGTTTTTTACGCTAAACGCGGTGGGGCGCAACCGTTACGGGTAGTCATAGGTAAGGAAGGCTAGTATTAGAAGCATGGATCACGATCACGCCGGTATAGCTTGTTCAATTGATGATGGGGCGGATATCTGCGCTGCGATTGACACTGTCGTCACCACCATCCGTGACAAGCACTCCGAAGACTTCGCCCGGCTTCATGATCGAGTCCGCCACTTTGAGCTTCTGACCACAGCGGAGTGCGAAGAGGGGACCATGGGAGAGTGGCGCGTGACTGGGGTCCCGCGCATGGTGACAACTCCGTGGGGCGGAGAAGAACCCGAAGACCAAGATCAACGGCGGGGAGTGGTACTGGTCAATCCGGAGACAGTCGATCTAATTGCAACCGTCGCCCACGAACTAGGGCATGTGATGGCGACGGATGACGATATGTGCGATAGGCATGCGCCAAGCGATGAGTGGGCTTCAGAAGCTACTGCCGACTATCATGCATTCCGATGGGGGTTCGAGGCAGCGATAAGAACACATGGAATAGTGCGAGACCGTATTCATCACCCCTGCTTGCCGGGAGACCCGCCAGAGGCTGCCGGGGGCTACCACACTCCTGGCCTTGCGTGGTGGCGAGTTGATGACGACTTTGTGTTCCATTATTGCGCTGTTTGCCAGTCTGAAGACGACGACTGCGAGCATCCCCTGGAGGAATACCTCCCCAATAAGCCCGTCGATCCTACGCCGGAAGAACTGGCAAACATCGAACCCATTAAGAAGCGAAGGTCGAAGTGCAAGATCACTACTGTCACCACGGAGGATGGCTGAAGGAGAAGCAAACAATGACCAAGGAACGATTCCGCTTTGAGTTGCCAATCTGAGTGAGGCACCACCGCGGTTCACTTGGTTCGCCAACGTGGATCGAAGGAGTAATGGGATGATGTCGGCCGACGATGCCGGGCTGGCGGCACTTGAGTTCCACCGCCACCGTTCAGACAGATGGCAGGATGAAGTCACTAAGATTCTGCGCAATCGGGAGATGGACGTTGATCCAAGGGGTGGGCGATGGCGGGTAGTGGCGTGGCCCAAAGGCCTTAAGGAAATTGACTCTTCGCTGCGTTTCAGGGATGGCTACGTTGTTAATCGGGTCAAGTTGGCACCAGGTCGGAGCGCCTTGGGTGTCAATCCCAGACGGCTTTACTTCGACGGCGCCGGGGAGCCCATTGTCGGCCGACCCGAGCGGGACATCCTGGAAGACCACCCTAGTAAGCCGGGCAAGGCGACGGACGAGACGTTGTTTGCTGGCACGCTCGAACTATTGGAACACATCGCTAGTGCCAAACAGGCGATGTTTGGCTCGTTTGTCAAACTCCCGGCTCCTACGATTGGGATGGAAGAATGCTGTGAGGTATCGGTAGGAAGGCAAAAGATTTCAGCCAAAAATTTGAACCTGAATAAGTTGTACCGGGCCGAGGGGTTCGATTTTGTTCCGGAAGAATTCGGAGTGTATATCGTGCCATTTCGAGGCTTGACGGAGGAGGCTGAAAAGTTCAAAAAGATTTTGGCAAAAGACCTGCGGGTACGGCATATTGAGCCCCATGTTGAGGTGCTCGAATGGGACCGCATCGAGAGGCGAGTCAACAAACTCGACAGCGGAGCTCGGAAAAAGGTAGATCCGGCGAAGGCGCTGCTGCTGCTTCTGCCACCGAAAAAGAATAAGAATATTCCCAAGCAGTGCTTTGATCTCATGGCGGGTCTCGACCGAAACTCGGTACCGTGGCTGCGCGCGTATGGCGACGATTCCTTTGACTACTCCGTCACCACCCAGGTCCCCTCTATTCTCCAGGCGGCCGGTGGCCGACCTCATCGAACGTGGCTCGCGGATGAGTCGCGTCGCCTGCCGTGGTCGATTGGTATCGATCTCAGTCATAAGGCCGAATCCACGCTGTGTGTTTCGCTCGTGGACCCATACGGCCTCCGCCAAGGAGCCTGGTGCAGTCCCCATTCCCGGAACGAGGAGATTGAAGACCAAAGATTGCGTCGTTTGCTCCAACTGGCGACCCAAGTTGTTCGCGAACACGATGACGAACCGGAAATCCTTATGGTTCGAGACGGGCGCCTCTTTGAGAAAGAAAATTGCCGGGCTTATCGTGAGTCGTTGGGAATACCAGTGAGCCTTGTCGAGTGGAGGAAATATGGCAACCCACAACTTTTCCTTTGGGCCAGTAGCGGGCCTCAACTACCGGACCAGGCGGTATGGGCTCCGGTGCCAAATTCTTGCTGTGGGTTTCTGGTCCCATCTCCGAAACGAGCGAGAAGAACCGGCGTTTTCAAAGTTTGGTGGGATAAGCACTGGGACGGTCTAAGATTGGGCGGAACTGGGATTGCTGAGTGCCTTGTGGCGTTAACATTCACACCGGGACTTGGAGCGAGTCCGGGACTTGGCGGGAGCCGCCGGAATTCACCTGCACCCATCTATTGGGCCGATGGGATTGCTGGAGCCAGTGACTCCGACCTGCGCTTCCGCGGGCAGTCGGTAGTTTTTGTTGAATGACAGAGAGAATTCTGCGGCGATGTTGGCGGAGTTTGGCGGAAAACTGTCGATCTCTTCGGTAAGTAGGCTCTTCTATTCCGTAACAACACCCGTACACCTGGGCTAATCTCTGAACGCATCGCTCACGGTATCCTTGGTTTAGAGATCACTTTGGATGCCGGAAACTCTACGCCGGTTGCGGCGGAGTTTCGCGACTGGTCAAGCTGTGACACGTCAGTGTACACGCTCGCCTCCACCCCATTGCTCTCTGGGTTCTTCGCCTTCTATTTTGTTTATTTCTTCGTTAGTCATGTTCCATCTTTGTTTCATTTCTTCCTTTAGGTTTGCGTTCATTTGGTTGATCTCGACAATCATTTCATCTGGGAATTGGCTCACGGTTTTAAGAATCCGTTGGATTGTTTCCATCGCCATGAATGCTATGTCCCTGGCCTCCTGTAATTCGAGTGTCAGCCTCACCCCTAATCTCTTGAGGGCAGTTTGGCTGGTGCAATTATCAATTTCATTCAACAAGTCTTCCAGTTCACCAAGCTGTGCTTGGAAGATCGAAGCGCGTCGTGCGGGTCGTCCTGCCATGTGTACCTCCTGGGTTTGGTTTTTTCGCTACGTACTTCGCAGGGTGGGCAACGACTGGCAAGTGACTACCAGTGATCCCCCCCCCTTAGGGGGGGGGATTACGTGGTAACACTGGGAATTATTCCCGCCGAAATTCGACCTATAACGTCGGAGACCCCGGAGACGATTCGATGGATCTCGGGGCTACTAACAACAAAGGTTCCGGCGGAAACTCGCGCCGTCGTAGGATTCCCCGATTGAGGGTGAACAGGACTCAAAATCCGGTTCCCGCAAGGGAGTGAGGGTTCGAGTACCTACTTGGAGGCCGACTTATACTTGGTGGGCATCAACTTCCATTGGCGAGGCTCCGAATCATACCTCGTTGGATTGAACGTATAGGCAAGGATATCTGCCGACACTCCTTTGTCCTTCAGTCTTTCGCGTTGCGCTGCGTGGGTCTTCGAGGTCCCGTACATGATGGTGTCTGGCTCCACCCCTTGGTTGGCCAGTCGTGTATGCATCACTGATGGGTGGGGTTGGAATACCTCGAGCACCCTCCACCCCCGCCCGTTTACGGTCGGGATATTGGCGCGTTCCGTGATTGCAATAATCTTGTCCCTGAGTAACTTTAAGCGGTCTTTTATCTCCGTCGCCGCTGTTTTCAGTTCAAGCCACTCGCTGCCCAATGTTTCCAGGTTTTCTGGCAAGGCGGTTTCCAGGTTTTCTGGCAAGGCGGTTTCCAGGTTTTCTGGCAAGGCAACGAATTCGTTCCCGCATGTAGGACAAGTCTTCATGTTTGGGCCTCCAGGCGATCCCTTTACATGCCGTAACTCTACGCCGGTAGCGTCGGAGGTTCGTTGGTACCCTCCCGGTATAGGCAAAAACGGCAAGAAATTCAACAAATTGGTTGCAAAAGTATAGGTGATCCGTTATAATGGACTTCTTAAATTATATAATCTAAAACAACGGATCTCTATGATGAACTATTTGAAACAAGGACGCAAGGTCGTCAAACTCGAAGAACTGTACCCCGATCCGAATAATCCCCGCCTCGCCAGGGACGATGTACCGGGTTACGACGACGCCACGGCCCTATTCGACGATACGATGCGCGAAAAGATCCTCGAGGAATTGGGGCAGAATATTTACGAGGTCGATGAATTGGTGACTGCCATCGTCGGACAGGGATGGCTGGATATCGACAGCATCATCGTATGGCAACATCCTGACGTACCCGATCGGTATGTCGTCGTAGAAGGCAACCGGCGGCGACTCGCCCTGCACCGCATCCACACCGTCGAACTCCCGCGGTCGGAGGACAAACTGGAGCGTATGAAGCAGAAGGCGAACACCTTCTCGACCGCCCAGATCAAAGAGCAGGAGAAGACCGTCCAAACTCTCAGATCGATCATTCAGGATACGCAGTCCCTCGACGTCGTTGAACTGAACGCAGCGAACGATGATGAAGTGAGAGACCGACTGCCACGCGTACTATCCACCCGACACGTCGTGGGCGCCAAACCTTGGCGTAACGACTGCACGGATATTTGGCTGCTAAACCGGTACTGGTACCTCTTCGGGAAAAAGTATTCCGACGATGTGGATCATTACTGGGATCAGCAGTTGATCAAGGAAGTCGCCGCAGAAGGCTCGATGCACATACGGACGGCCGGTCAGAAGTTGAGATCAGCCAGCTGGTTCAGTCACTTCAAGGCCGAGCAGGCCGGGAATCTCCCGGAGGGAGAGGAGTTCAAGAAGAGCGACTACTTCCTTTTCGAACAAATCAGCGGCAAGGCGTGGGTAAAGGAGCAGTTCTCCATCAGTCAGGACGATACTCAGATTTCGCAGGAGTCAGAAACGGCCATCTTTCAATGGGTGTTCCAGGAACCTCGCGGTGATGGGAAAAGCTCCGAGAGCAACCCCAATAAGTTCTATAGGCACCAGAACATCTCGCTCTGGAACAAGCTCCGACTCTACGACGATAAACATCACACCAGCTTCGCGAGTCGCTTCGACGTCAGCAGTCCAGACGATGCACCCACGATGCGTGAAGTCGAGGCTCAGTACATGAACCACATGGCCCAAATTCTGCCCCACGCTCTGCTCGACAACGTGATCAGGGGTCTCAACGAGCTTAAAGGAGCCGATTTGGCAGGTGAGGGTCACAACTTTCGCGCGCAGTTGGGGCAGATAAAGAAACTTACGGACAGCTTCATCAAGATGATCGACTCCGTGGCGTCCTGATGGCGCGCAGGTACCCTCTAAACCACGCGCGCGTCCAGGTTGTCGCCGATCAACTCGCGCTACTTTGGCATGAGCACGAGAGTGTGCGTGCCCTCTCAGACGCTTTATCAGAAGCTGGCGGGAGCGTTATCTACCCGAACCGGATTCAAACGCTGCTCAGCGGCGACGAAACAAAAAGCATCAATAGGGGCACTCTGGACGCCGTGGAAAGGGCGTTGGCGCATCTCGAGTTGCCGAGCAAGTCTTCGGTGGCCGACAAGCGGAAGGGGGTCAGAGACGCCTACTTTTGGGAGAACGCAAACCACACATACGCAGAAGCGGTTCGTCGCACTGCCACTCGCCTCAAGGTCCCTATGGGCGTCGTAACTGCCGTTGTGGGGCCACAGCAGCAAACTTATACACAGCAGCAAACTCTTACGTATAAGTTTGCTGCCAGAAGAGACCCCCGGGAGCTGTTGAAGGGACTGTTCTCTGGTTCACGCGAGGGTTCAGCCACCCACGCGCCTGACTGGTCCTGGCAGGACGTCGCCGTTAAGCGAATCAAGGTTGCCCTCGAGGCGGAACCTGACGCACGAGTCGGCCTGATCGTTCCGACAGCCGGAGGCAAGACGAGAATCGCTCTCCGGGCGATGTTGAACCGGCTGCATGGGTCGCCGTGCCAAGAATCCGTCGCGCTCTGGGTCACGCACCGCGTGCGCCTAAAACAGCAGGCCAGGGAGGCGCTTCACCGTTTGCGCAAGCGTTCCGATGAGGTTCCGACCGACGCCATCGAACTCTTCAGGGATCGTGTGCGCTTCGTCATGGTCGGAAATCTGGGCAGGCAGCTTGACGAACTTGGCGACAAACTCGAGATGATCACGGTCGACGAGGCTCATCATGCAGCCGCAGCGAGTTACTCCCGAATCCACAAAGCCCCGGTGCCGCTCCTACTCCTGACGGCCACACCGAACAGGCTCGACCAACAGCCCATTGGAATTCGTAAAATCGCGTACACGACCACCTACCGACGTCTCTTCGAAAACGGCTGCGTCATGGAACCCAAATTCATGCCGCGTCTGGACATCGAGGGGCTTCGCTGGGACAGTCCCGAGAGCCTTAGAGATCTTGCGGACTATTTGCTTGATGAGGCCGACGGGAGCTTCAGCAAAGCGCTTGTGGCCGTGTCACGCCGTTCTTATGCCGAGGCGCTCTGCACCGCACTTCGCGACGGCCTTAAGAAGCGGCCCGATCATCCGCTTGTGGAAAATGAGGTCGTGTTTGCCCATGGAGATGGCGCATCCGACAGTATGACAACGGCTGGGCTTTTGGATGAGTTCGTAAACCGGGAATGCGGATTGATCGTCGCGACGCAGCAACTCGTTGGTGAGGGCTTCAATGACCGCATGCTCGACGCCGTCGTTATGACGTACAAATCGACGAGCATGACCAACCTAATGCAAACAGCTGGTCGAGCGTTACGCGTGGAACAAGGAAAATCGACCCCGAAGATCTATCAGATACACGAGTCCGCGATGGAGTATCACTTCGAGAAGCGGTGGCTGTATCAGGATATCTCGGACACGCTAAGGCCGGACTTGCTGGATTTCCCGTACTCGTCGAAGGCCGACCTCGAGGTGCGGGTCAGGGAGTTGCTGGTCAAGTACAACGTCGCGGACGACTTGACCGGAATTGCGCTCGAACAACTTCAGCGCGTTCAAGAAGGCGAGACAATCCGTCTGATGTTCACGGGCCGGCATTACTTCGAATCTGAGGACAAGTTCTTTGTGGACTCCAAGTGGAGTTGCCTGCTGCTCACTGACGAGAACTCCGTGCCATTTCGAGAACTGTTTAACGACGTGTCGGAACGTGACGAGGACGTTAAGGAGCCCGGAACGCTCATCGACAAGTACGTAGCTACCTGGACTCGACGGCCCCCTGTCCGCAAGGCGTATGTGGACCTTGTACAAGGCATGGAGTATGCGCGCAGAGAACTCCGCGGCGAGGGCCATGCCGAGGACTGGAAACGCCACTATAAGCCTCAATTGGGGAGCTCCTGGCTTCGGTACGTCACCCTGGAGTACGCACCGGAGATCCCACAACCACTCGCTAACTTCCTCAGTGACGCAGTCAACGTTGACCTTGTGTCCGCTGAGTACCTGTCAGGCCGCGATCGATTCCACGCCGTTGTCAAGACCGAATTACCCCTAAAAGGGACGCTTGCCTACCTGCTCAATAAGGAGCAGATGGGGTGGGTCAAAAAGCATCGAGAGATCTTAATCGGCAAGATCCAAGACACGGAACCCAGTCTCAGTTTCGGGGTCGTTCGAGATTGGCAAGCTGACTTGGGCGACTCGCGGATCCCGCTTCAACTAGTCGCGGAATTCGCGCAGTTCATCAGGAACGACCGCTTCGGACGTCTCTTCCTTACTCTATGAGGCGAAGGACCCCGAGGATATTTACAAACCAACGCATAAAGACAGAACAACGCTGTGTAAAGGAGGTTAGAGATGACACCAGTTGAGTTTAAGGCCGCGTCCGGCCTTACGGACGAGCAGATAGCTTCTTTGTTGGGGGTTCATCGCCCCTCGTGGAGCCGGTGGAAACATTCTCAGTGTCAGCCAGCCGGAAGGATACTTGAATTGGCATTAGGCATGCTGTTCATAAACATTCAGCGAGGAGAGGTGAATCGTAATGGAGAAACCAAAGGACCTGGAGACGCAGGTACTGGAGTGGGAGAAGATGGAAACTCAGTCACTCATGGTTGAAGTCTTTGGTGTCGGGACCGTAGAGATCGACGTTCAACAGGTGAAAGGCGAGGAAAGGCCGCTTTTGGAGGTTCACTTCTACCCTCTCGGTCATTCCCCTGCTGTATCTGGTGGGGAACTGAAGCCTATCGCTAGTATGCGGACCTTAATGCCTCTAGCGGAACAAGGAACAGAGGTGGAGCACTGACATGGAAATCCACAGGTCGCCGGAAGCCTTGTGCGGCCGCTTCACTCATCATTGGCGGCCTCGTTTGGCTTATCGGTTAAGAATTCGCTGCAGTCCGTGCACTCGATCGCCATGGGTACAATCGTAGAGAGTGACCATTCGGTGTCACTACAGACAGGCTGACAAAGATGACTAGCGTGCAGGATCGATCTGCTGTCGTGCTGCTGAGTGGGGGGCTTGACTCTGCGACCGTTTTGGCAATTGCTGTGGCCGAAGGATTTCAATGTCACGCTCTCAGTTTCCGGTATGGACAGCGTCACCTTGAAGAGCTTGAAGCCGCCAAGCGGGTCGCCAAGCAACTCGGTACGGCTGGTCACCGGATGGTTGACTTGGACATGCGCGCAATCGGTGGTTCAGCGCTGACAGACGACATTGATGTTCCCAAGGATCGAGACGATGTCGAGATGACCACGGGGATCCCTGTTACGTATGTGCCCGCGCGGAACACAATTTTTTTATCCTACGCCCTTGGATATGCTGAGGTAATTGAATGCCGAGACATTTTTATCGGTGTTAACGCTGTTGATTACAGTGGGTACCCAGATTGTCGGCCAGAGTTCATCCAGTCATTTGAGACAACAGCGAACCTTGGCACCAAAATGGGG
>Ga0315338_1002814_pt1 | contig 16338 bp, 11 predicted proteins | sample ASW8metaG_FD_204518 | JGI IMG/M metagenome (GOLD analysis project Ga0315338, IMG submission 204518) | Ammonia-oxidizing marine archaeal communities from Monterey Bay, California, United States - ASW #8 | ecosystem: Environmental > Aquatic > Marine > Coastal | place: USA: California | collected... | reverse complement strand
TGACCCTTGGATTATGTACTTTAACATCAAGTTTAAAGTCCCGAAGTAAGCGGTGCTTAATGACTTCAAGGTGCAGCTCCCCCATTCCGCTAATGAGTGTCTGACCCGTTTCTTCATTTTCCTGCGCGAGGAACGTAGGATCCTGGCGTTTCATCAATTCCAGAGCATCCGACAATTTGTTCCGCTCAGTCGAACTCTCCGGTTCGATCGCCATCGAGATCACAGTGTCGGGAAAACCAATGGTCTCCAGAAGAATAGGGTGTTGGGTATGGCAGATCGTATCTCCGGTAACAGAATGACGCAACCCGATGACACCAACGATATCGCCAGCTTCGACCCGATCTACTTGCTGGCCTTTGCCGCCCGGTTTAACCTGCCAGAGTTGCGCCACATTTTCTTTTTTGTCCTTACCAGGGTTGTAGACACGGGTGTTGGCTTTAAGATCACCGGAATAGACGCGTACATAAGCAAGATCACCAGTTTTTTCCGCCTCAATTTTAAATACCAGACCACAAAACGGGTCGTTCAGATCAGCTTTGCGTTTCTCCTCGTGTTTAGCATTTTTGACATTAATACCAGTAACGGGTGGCAGGTCTTTTGGGCTCGGCAAAAAATTGGCTACCGCATCCAATACGGGCTGGACCCCAATGTAATCGAGTGCTGATCCACACAAAACGGGTGTAATCAGTTGGTGTAACGTTGCTTGCCGGATCACATCCAACAGCAATTGTTCAGGAACATCAGCCTCTTCCAGGGCCAGTTCCATTAATTGATTGCTGTAGTCATACAACTGCTCCAACATTTCGGTGCGAGCTTGAGTGGCAACGTCTAACAGATCATCCGGGATATTTTCAATAGCGATTTCGGCTCCTTCGCTTTCCGCAGAAAAGAGGAGCGACTTCATTTGGATTAAATCAATGACGCCCCGGAATGCATCAGCCTGATGAGGTGGGCCAGCACCAACGGGAATCTGTATAGGTACAGGATTGGCATGTAGTCGTTTCCGGATGTCTTTTACGACAGCTTCGAAATTTGCCCCCTCGCGGTCCATCTTGTTAATGAATGCAATACGGGGTACGGCATATTTATCCGCTTGTCGCCAGACGGTTTCACTTTGGGCCTCGACTCCCTCACGAGCACTAAAGACAATGACCCCACCGTCGAGCACGCGAAGACTACGTTCCACCTCAGCAGTAAAGTCAACATGCCCTGGCGTATCGATCAGGTTAATGGTGACGTCCTGCCAGTCGAATGTAATACAGGCGGCATAGATTGTGATACCCCGTTGTTGTTCCTCTTCATCGAAGTCTGTTTTTGTGGTGCCCTTATCGACTTCACCCATGCGGTGGGTAGCTCCTGCGTAATAGAGCATTCGTTCCGTCAGGGTAGTTTTTCCGGCATCAATGTGGGCGATAATGCCAATGTTGCGCAGGTTTTCGAGTTTTCGTGCCATTTCTTCTTAGTGAGTTTAGCAATAATCTAAACAGCGCATAAAAACGCCGCGTTGAATATTTACAACGCGGCATCTTTGCTGTTTATGTTTACCAGGCGAAATGCGCAAAGGCTTTGTTTGCTTCCGCCATACGATGTACATTTTCGCGTCGTGTCATTGCAACACCTTCGCGGTTGTACGCATTAACAATTTCGTCAGCCAGTTTCTGGTGGGTAGGACGCCCCTTTTTTTCACGGACAGCTATCAACAGCCAACGAATGGCTAATGATTGCTGTCGATTACGGCTAACCTGCATCGGCACTTGATATGAGGCTCCACCAACCCGCTTGCTGCGAACCTCAATATCGGGTTTTAGGTTGTTGATTGCGGTATCGAAAATTTCAATGGGTTCGGCTTCCTTGACTCGTTCGCCAACCAGAGCAAGAGCGTCATAAAAAACATTTTGAGCAACGCTTTTTTTGCCATCCCACATCAGCACATTAATGAATTTGCTAGCCAGAAGAGATCCAAACCTCGGATCTCCTGTCAACTGCTTCCGACTGGCCGTGATGCGTCCCATATTTCTTCTTTTATTATCTGAGGTAGATTAAGTGTGCCACGTCTAAAGTGGCAGAAGTTTTTTGTTTAATAACAGTTCTTTGCATCTCTCCGCTGCAGCACTACTTGTTGCAACACGTGCAAGCTTCGCAGCAAGGATTCTCTTGATCGCTACCACAACAACCATCACGACAATGCTGACAATGACATTCGCAACTCATAGTTAACCTCCATTCGAACGTTAGCTCGTGAACAATGTAAATGTATAGCGTAACCAATCCGCAACGCGACTAGGGAAACCATAAGGTTATCTGTTTATTGTGGTGTGGCAAATGCCGAACAGTTTCCTTATTACGATGTTCTTGTTATTTCTTTGCGCCGTAGCGACTACGGGCTTGACGCCGTCCGTCGACTCCCAGCGTATCAAGTGCCCCACGGACGACTTGGTATCGTACGCCTGGAAGATCGCGAACCCGTCCGCCTCGAACTAAGACGATGGAGTGTTCCTGGAGATTGTGTCCCTCTCCGGGAACATAAACCGTAACTTCTTTATTATTGGAAAGCCGCACTCTGGCGATTTTTCGTAACGCCGAATTTGGCTTCTTCGGCGTCATCGTTTTTACCTGAAGACAAACCCCGCGCCTTTGAGGACAGCGGTCGAGTACAGGCGCCTTACTCTTCTTCTTCGCATCTTTGCGCTTGCGTCGGACCAACTGATTAATCGTGGGCATCGTGAATTGTTTCCTGAATGCACCTGAAGCATAAAAACAAGTAAATTGCAACCCAAAAGACTAATCGATAGGCTGCGTTTGTCAAGGTCCCCGACGATGTTCTAGGGCATACTTAGGTTTCTGTAATATTCGGGTCCCAAATGGTAAGGATAACTACTCACCCTCGGATTGTGGGCCGTCTCCGAATAAGGCAGACAAACCGCCCTCAGAACTCGGAATTTCCGGCTCTTCCATACTGGCAATCGGCTCCTCTACGCTTGGATCGTCAGGTGTTGTTTCCGCTGTTGGTGCTGTCTCCGCTGCCGGTGTCGTGGGCTCCAGACCCGCTGACTGCAAATCAGTCGTTGTCTCGGCGGTATCCATCGTTGTCTCGGCGGTATCCATCGTCGTCTCGGCGGTATCCATCGTCGTCTCGGCGGTAATGGGAACCTCGACCGGAGCCTGTTGTTCCTGGTCTGGTTCTGCAGTGGCAGCGTCAAGCAATGGAAATGACCTTGAGAGTACAAGATCCTTCTCGGCTGTAAGGGCTTCAAGCGCCTCGGGACGGATTCGGACTTCTGATTCTTGGAAAGTGTGGAATCCGGTTCCTGCCGGCACTAGGTGGCCAAGGATAACATTTTCCTTGAGGCCAACGAGACGATCGACTTTTGCTGACAGGGCCGCCTCCGTAAGAACTTTGGTAGTTTCTTGGAAACTGGCTGCCGAAATGAAACTGGTGCTCTGTACAGAGGCTTTTGTGATGCCTAGCAACTGTGTGCTTGCAGTTGCCGGTTGTGGTCTCTTTCCTTTAGCAATGCTGCCACCCAGCGATTCAATTTGGGCGTTTGCTTTTGCCAAAACGTCCTTTGGAATAATACTTCCAAGGGCATATTCACTATCACCTTGTTCCGTAATCTTCACGCATTTCACCAGATTCTCATTTTGACCCCGGAATTCAAATTTGTCCATAACGTTGCCAGGCAACAGCGATGTGTCTCCCGGGTCTGCAATTTGAACCTTTCTCAACATTTGCGAAACAATGATCTCGACATGTTTGTCGTTGATCTCGACACGTTGTGAGCGATAAACGTTCTGGATTTCACGGACCAAATATCGTTGTACTTCTTCCTCACCTGAAACACTCAAAATATCATGCGGCACAAGTGGACCGTCTACAAGCGATTCGCCTGCCCGCACGGTATCGCCAGCATGGACGCGAAGATGCTTCCCATGGGATACAAGGTGTTCGCGTTCGATTCCAGATTCACTGCGGACAATAATAGTCCGTTTGCCTCGCTTTTTCTCGCTGAGAATTTCGACGGTGCCATCGATCATTGCAATGACCGCTGGATCTTTGGGTTTTCTGGCCTCAAAGATCTCCGTGACTCGGGGCAAGCCCCCGGTAATATCCTGTGTGCCAGAGGCTTCACGCGGTGTCTTGGCAATCAATGTACCCGGCGCGACAACGTCTTTTTCATTGACTTCAATGTATGCCTTTTCGGGAAGGTAATAGAAATCCAGAATCTTTCCCTCCGGATCCACCAATATAACCTGGGGATGCAGATCACCCTTGTGCTCAGTGATGACACGACGGATGTGGCCACTCACGTCCCTTTCCTGTCGCATCGTATCGCCTTCAATCACATCCTCATAGCGGACCGTTCCAGAGACTTCTGCCAGAATGGGAATACTATGTGGATCCCATTGGCAAATGGCTTGTCCCGCCTTGACTTCAGCATTTTCTTCAACCAGAAGAGTGGCACCAGGCGGAATCTCGTATTTTTCTAGCTCGCGCCCTTTAGGGTCAAGAATCGTAATCTCACCGTTTCTCGTCAGATTAACACGAACACCTTCCTGATTCGTGACAACCTTCAGTTTGGTGTAACGGACAGAGCCACCTTTCTTTGAGCGAATTTCACTTTCCTCAACATCGTGCTGGCCAACACCACCAATATGGAATGTCCGCATTGTCAATTGCGTTCCAGGTTCACCGATGCTCTGGGCAGCAATAATGCCGACGGCCATTCCCTCTTCCACCATGGCTCCTGTGGAGAGGTCCATCCCATAACAGGCTCGGCAGATCCCTAAAGATGCCTCGCAGGTCATCGGACTGCGAACTTGAATTTTCTCCAGTCCAAGGCCCTCGACCTGTCTGGCAATATCAACCGTAATCATCTCACTCTCGCGAACAATTGCCTGATCGGTGATCGGGTTCACGATGTTGGTACGGCTTACGCGACCACGAATTGAGTCTGCAAGCCGCACATCGACCTTTTCTCCACGATAGATGACGCCCTTGGTAATGCCCTGCGTGGTACCACAGTCATCCATGGTGATGACGACATTTTGCGCCACGTCGGCCAGTTTACGGGTTAGATATCCCGAATCGGCAGTCTTCAAGGCAGTATCTGCCAAACCCTTTCGGGCACCATGTGTTGAACTGAAATATTCGAGAACCGATAGGCCTTCCCGGAAATTGGCTTTGATAGGTGTTTCAATAATTTTTCCAGATGGTTTGGCCATCAGACCTCGCATACCAGCGAGTTGTCGGATCTGCTCGACACCACCGCGGGCACCTGAAACGGCCATCAAATAGATGGGGTTTACATAGCCCGCGTGCCGATAGTCTGTTTCCAACTCCGACATCATTTCCTGAGTAATTTGCTCACGGGCATGTGTCCAGCAATCGAGCACCTGATTGTATCGCTCGCCCTCAGTGATAATGCCACGAGCGTATAATTTGTTTGTTTTTTTGACTTGGTCTTCCGCATTTTTTATGACACTCCCTTTGGCTTCCGGCGTGATGAGATCATCGGTGGCGAACGAGAGGCCACTACGAGTTGCTTCCTGGAACCCCATGCGATTCATATCATCAAGAAGCACGATGGTGGCCCGTCGTCCCAATTCCTGATAACAGTCAGAAATGACCCGTGCCAATTCACTGCTACGCATCGCCAGATTGTAATAGGCCATGCCGGTAGGCAATACCGTATTAAAAATGACGCGACCAACGGTCGTATCAATCATAGATGCCTCAAAGAGATCATCTTGTGATTCACTCCTCACTTTGGTTTCTGAGGGCATCTTGACCTTGATTTTTGCATGTGTATCAACCGCACCGAGAGAATAGGCCAGTTCAACTTCATCCGTGGAGGAGAAGACCATGCCTTCGCCTTTTCGATCAGGCAAAGCATGCGTCAAATAATAGGCTCCCATGACGACATCTTGGGATGGGCTGATGATAGGCGCACCACTTGACGGGCTGAAGATGTTATGGACAGACATCATCAACGTATGGGCCTCAACCTGTGCCTCGATCGAGAGTGGGAGATGGACCGCCATCTGGTCGCCATCGAAGTCCGCGTTGAATCCTTTACAAACTAAAGGATGTAAGAGAATGGCATTGCCTTCGACAAGCACGGGTTCAAAGGCTTGGATACCCATGCGATGCAGCGTAGGTGCACGATTGAGCAGAACCGGGTGGTTGCGAATGACTTCTTCTAAAATATCCCATATCTCATCCTCTTTACGCTCCAACATCTTTTTTGCGCTTTTGATCGTGTCCGCATGTCCGAGTTCTTTCAATCGACGAATAATAAAAGGCTGGAAGAGTTCCAGAGCAATTTTCTTTGGCAGGCCACATTGATGTAATTTTAGATTCGGCCCGACGACAATCACACTTCGAGCAGAGTAATCAACTCGTTTGCCGAGCAGATTCTCACGAAAACGGCCCTGTTTTCCCTTGATCATATCGGTTAGCGATTTCAGTGGCCGATTGCTGCTTCCCAACACTGGCCGTTTACAGCGATTGTTATCGAAGAGGGCATCGACAGACTGCTGTAGCATTCGCTTTTCATTTCGAATAATAACTTCAGGGGCATTTAGATCGACTAATTTCTTGAGCCGGTTGTTGCGGTTAATGATTCGCCGATAAAGATCATTAAGATCACTGGTGGCAAAGTTTCCTGAATCGAGCAGAACCAGTGGGCGTAAATCTGGTGGAATGACTGGAATGACATCCAAAACCATCCATTCGGGTTTATTATCGCTATCACGGATTGCCTCAACAATCTTAAGGCGATTGATCAGTTCTTTTTTCTTCTGCTGGGAGCCGGTCTCTGCAAGGTCCGTGCGTAGTTTTCCAGATTCTTCCACCAGATCCATGCCGGCCATCAGTTTGTGAATTGCCTCGGCACCCATGTATGCCTCAAACGATCCTTCCCCATATTCACTAATCGCCGCTCGATATTCATCCTCTTGTAACAGCTCCCCTTTTTTCAGTGGAGTATCGCCAGCATTGGTGATTACATAATCCTGGAAGTAAATAACCTTTTCCAGGCTTGTTGTTTTCATGCCCAAAAAGTTTCCGAGTCGACTCGGCATGGCTTTGAAAAACCAGATATGCACAACGGGCGCGGCCAGTTCAATATGCCCCATGCGTTTGCGACGTACCCGACTATGAGTGACCTTCACACCGCAGCGGTCGCAGATCATTCCCTTATATTTCATTCCCCGGTATTTACCGCACGAACACTCCCAGTCTTTTTCGGGGCCAAAGATTCGTTCACAGAAGAGCCCATCTTTTTCGGGGCGATACGTACGGTAATTAATCGTTTCGGGTTTTTTGACTTCGCCAAAGGACCAGCTTCGAATATCGTGCGGTCTTGCCAAGCTGATCTTCACGGACGCGTAGTCATTGATACGATCGTAGGAGCCTTCGCCAATGCTCATCTACCAGATCTCCTTTATGTGAGAACAGTCATAAAAGGTTTTTCCAACAGCTCGGAGAATTCTTTTACGATTGATTTTATGGTCATTGTGATTGTTGATTTGTTATGTCATCGGTCGCGAAAAATTTCAAACCCGGCGTTTTGCCAACTGCATGTTTAAACCAAGTCCGCGAATTTCATTTGTTAAAACATCGAAGCTTGCGGGGGTTCCAGCTTCCAGCGTGTTTTCACCCTTAACCATCGACTCATAAATTTTGGTCCGGCCCTCGACATCATCGCTTTTTACAGTCAGCAACTCTTGCAGGATGTAGGCCGCGCCATAAGCTTCCAGCGCCCAAACTTCCATTTCGCCAAACCGCTGTCCTCCGAAGCGGGCCTTGCCGCCGAGTGGTTGTTGGGTAATGAGCGAATAAGGTCCGGTACTCCGGGCATGTACTTTTTCATCAACAAGATGATGAAGCTTCAGCATGTAGATATAGCCCACGGTCGTTTCCTGTTCGAATGGTTCGCCGGTACGGCCATCGAACAGTTGTGATTTACCAGTTGTTGGCAGTCCGGCGTCCTGGAGACAATTCTGAATCATGTCCTCAGTGGCCCCGTTGAAGACAGGGGTTACTGCCTGGAAACCCAGTTTTGCCGCTGCCCATCCAAGGTGTGTTTCCAGAATCTGGCCAACGTTCATACGACTGGGGACACCAAGCGGATTGAGCATGATCTGTACAGGAGTTCCATCCTCTAAGAAGGGCATGTCTTCCTGGGGAAGGATTTTACCGATCACACCTTTATTTCCATGCCTTCCCGCCATTTTATCGCCGGTAGATATGCACCGTTTTGTGGCGATATAAACCTTGACCATTTCCAACACCCCGCTGCGAAGTTCATCGCCGCGCTTCATTGAGTTTAACTGCCGATCGCGAGCATCGATTGCCTCTTCAATAAGGGGCTTTTGAGCCTTGAAAATCTTCTGCACGGCATCAATCTTCTGTTCGCTGCGGAGATTGAGCCAGCCAATATCAAATCGGGGTGCGAGTTCGGCCAGGAATTTTGGATCCTGATCGTCGGAAAGAGGCGTGCCATCTTGATCGGTCAGTGGGCGTCCGATAACCTCTTGCATTTCTTGAACCATGGAAATGAATACTTCAGCAATTCGGGAATTGCCGACAGCTTCTACTTCCTTAAGTTCCTTTTCAAATCGTTTGCGCTCGTCTTCAGCAAGGCTCATCCGACGCGAGAATCTCTGGGTATCAATAACAATACCCTCAACGCCGGAAGATACGTCGAGCGAATCGTTTTTAACGTCTTCACCTGCTCGCCCAAAAATGGCATGCAGCAGCTTTTCTTCTGGAGTCAACTCACTTTTTGATTTCGGTGAGACCTTGCCGACGAGAATGTCGCCGGGAGTGACGTAGGTGCCAATCTGGACAATGCCGTTCTCGTCAAGATTTCGCAATGCTTTCTCACTGACATTGGGGATATCACGAGTAAATTCTTCTCTCCCCAACTTGGTTTCACGAATTTCAATATCGAATTCTTCAATATGAATTGAAGTGTAAGAGTCATCTTTTACTAACTCTTCGCTGATAATAATGGCATCTTCAAAGTTGTAGCCATCAAAAGCCATGAACGCGACCAAAACATTTCGACCAAGGGCCAGTTCTCCATTTCTGGTGGCGGCGCCATCGGCGATGACCTGCCCTTTTTCTACTTTCTGGCCAACAGCAACAATCGGTTTTTGATTTTGACAAGTTCGTTCATTAAGCCCGACAAATTTACGAAGTGGATAGGAATCACTCCCAATCTCAATGCGATTTGCATCGACAAAGCCAACCGCACCGGCACGTTGTGCACGAATCACCATGCTGGAATTTTCAGCGACACTAAGCTCCATGCCTGTTGCAACGATCGGTGGTTCAGCTACTAGTAGCGGCACCGCTTGCCGTTGCATGTTGGAACCCATGAGTGCTCGGTTGGCATCGTCATGTTCTAGGAAAGGTATCAATCCAGCAGAAACCCCTACCATCTGGCTTGGTGCTACATCGATATATTCGATTTCATCTGCCGAAACCAATTCAAAATCTCCAAGATGCCTAGCGACAAGATTACTTGCCTCTAGCTTTCCATCTTTCGTTATGGCATCAGCAGGTGCCACATACGCCTTGGCCTCTTCATCCGCACGTAACCAGACGACCTCATCGGTCAACTCGCCGTTTTTGATGCGACGATAGGGCGTAACTAAAAATCCGTATTCATCGACTGTCGAATACATGGCGAGCGAGGAGATGAGCCCGATGTTTGTGCCTTCTGGCGTCTCAATCGGACAGATACGCCCATAGTGCGAAATGTGAACGTCACGCACCTCAAACCCAGCCCGTTTTCTATTCAAGCCGCCCGGTCCCAATGCAGAGAGTCGCCTCTCGTGAGTTAACATGGAGAGGGGGTTTGTCTGATCGACAACCTGTGATAGCTCACCACGGCCAAAGAAATATTCGATTGCTGCCGAAATACTCTTGGGATTGATCAAGCTACGGGGTGTCATATCTTCCTGGTCTTTCAGGCTCATTCGCTCCTGAACAGTCCGCCGCAATTTGAGAAATCCTTTCCGCATTTCATCGCCGGCCAATTCGTCGATTGTCCTTAAGCGACGATTCCCCAAATGGTCAATGTCGTCAATTTGTACAGCAGGATCATTACCCACAAGGCGAATCAGATAACGGATAGATGCGAGCAAATCGTCAGGTCGCAGTGTCATCTCATTTTCTGAAACATTGAGCCCAAGTTTGCGATTGATGCGGAAACGCCCGACTTTTCCGAGTCGATAACGGTTTGTATCGAAAAACTTTTCTGTAAAAAGAACTTTGGCTTTTTCTAGTTGCGGTGGATTGCCGGGGCGCAATCGTTGGTAAATTCGCAGCAGGGCTTCTTCATGACTCGAAGTGGTATCCTCCGCTAGACTGTTAAAAATCAGCGGTGTTTTTGGTTCCGGCATTACTTCAACGGTGCCTACCCCCGAACCGCATATTGTCTCGGCATGTACTTTGGAGATTTTGTGGCCTGACTCGACAATGATTTCACCAGCCCGATCGCTCTTGGCAGGAAAAACAATATCATCGACCGCAATCTTTCCGTCGATTTTTCCGACACTACGACCATCAACGACTTTCTCTTTTTTTGTCTTATAGAAACTCTTAATGATGTCCCGATTCAGGCTGTACTTTGGAGACATGGCCCGAAGTAGTGTTAGTGCGGAGAATTTCCCGCTTTGGTCGATGCGGACAGTCATGCTGTCCTTTTTGTTCACATTGATTTCAATCCAACTGCCACGTTCAGGAATGATGCGGCAGCTATGAAGCATCCGATCAGTTGTGTCCGCCTCGCAAACAAAATCCACACCTGGTGAGCGATGAAGTTGGCTGACCACGACCCGCTCAGCACCATTAATAATAAACTCGCCACCACCAAGCATGATCGGCATGTCACCAAGATAGACCTCCTCCTCGACCGGTTCTTCTTTGGTCAAGCGAAGCCAGACACGAAATGGTCGGCCATAGGTCAGTCGCAGTTGGCGGCATTCATCCGGTTCATATCTAGGTTTGCCCAAGTCATATCGCAGGTATTCGAGTCGCAAAGTTTTGTCATAACTTTCAATGGGGAAAATTTCCTGCAGTACGGACTCGAGACCCTCATGTTTGCGACGTTCATCAGCCACGCCGTACTGTAAGAAACGCTCATAGCTCGCGGTCTGAATATCGGTAAGGCTGGGGAGAGGGTACCGATCTTCACGAGTCCCAAAATGCCGAATATTTTCTGGGCTTAAGCGTCTGTTTGCCGAGATAGCCATAGGCGACGAACTCCTAGCGGTAATACATATAATGTGTTGGTATTGGTAGCAGGCGAGGTAACTTCAGAACATTTGCCAACAGCGACAACATCCCAGCACAAACCGAGTGGTTTGAAGGACGTTTATACTCATCTGATGGACAGTTCATAAGCGTTTCTGCAAAGTGGTTAGAAGCAAATCTGAGCCAATAGGTGCCGATCAAAAAACCATCCGGTTGGTGTCCGAATGCCATATTTGATTGAACGACTTATTTGATTGAACGACTTATTTGATTGAAACCGTGGCACCCGCTTCTTCCAGCTTGGCTTTGGCAGCATCAGCATCCTCTTGGGAAACTCCCTCCTTGACCTTGCTAGGAACTCCTTCAACGAGTTCTTTGGATTCTTTAAGGCCTAAGCTGGTCAACGCCCGCACTTCCTTAATGACACTGATTTTTTTGTCACCGAAAGCCTCTAGTACAACATCAAACTCTGTCTGTACTTCTTCCGCACCACCCCCACCGGCATCTGCTGGGCCTGCCATCATTACGGCACCCCCGCCGGCTGCAGGTTTGATCCCATGAACTTCTTCGAGGTAATCACTCAATTCCTTTGCCTCTTTTAGTGACAAGTCGATGATTTTATCGCCCAACTTTTTGGCTGCATCACTAAATTCCACCGTGGCTGTTGCTTCTTCAGACATCTCGCATCTCTCCCTTTCTTAATAGTTCGCGGACCCTGGATCTATTCCGCGTCAATGGTTGTCAATGGTTATTGAATCACGCGATGGACTCACTGTTAGAAATTATTTGAATTGAATTTAAGTCGATGTGCCCTCTCCCTCAGCGTGCTGCTCAATTTGGCTGGCCAAGAGGCCACCCGTAGCGGTCAGTTGCGAAGCGAGATTTGCCCCCGGCGCAAGAATTTGTCCAACGAGAATACTTAGTTGTTCCGTGCGACTCGGCCACTTGCTTACCTCGTGGACTTGGTAAGAGGTAAGCGCCGTTTGATCCATGACACCACCCCGCGGTGAAAATCCTTCATAGTCGGCTTCTTTGCCAAGTCGCACGATTTCCTTGGCGAGAGAAACTAGATCTTCACTGCCCCAGGCGATGGCGACAGGTCCCTCAAGGCCTTCAAAGGCACAGGCTAAAGGGGTTCCTTCCGTGGCCCGTCGAACGAGGCTGTTCTTTACAACGGTCAGTTGGATGTCCTTGGCTCGCAGTTCGCGCCGTAAGGTCATCGTTTTGTTTGCATCAATCCCGATGACGTTGACCAACAGACATTCACTCTCTCCGGAAAGTCGTTTGGAAAGTTCTTCACTAATCAAATTTTTGACATACTTACTCATAATTGTCGCCCGACTGAATGATTGTCTGTCTGGTCTTTTGTTTCTTGTAGGCTCTTGATGTTTCTCGTTGGGACAGTCTTTGTGTAATAATTTTTAGTGCAGTCATTTCTACTGCTTAGGCTGCAATCCGAACTCCTGGGCTCATCGTTCCAGAAATAGTAATGGATTTGATGTATTGTCCTTTGGTGGTCGCTGGCTTCATCCCATTAATGCAGTCGATAAATGCGCGGATATTCTCTCCCAACTTCTGTTTGTCAAAGGAAAGTTTGCCCACAACAGCATGGACAATGCCACCGGCATCGTTCCGGAATTCCACTTTGCCAGCCTTGTATTCTGTGACGACCTTACCAACCTCCGGTGTCACCGTGCCCGCTCGAGGACTCGGCATCAAGCCACGCGGACCAAGGAGTTTGCCAAGAGGCCCTACCAATCCCATCATGTCCGGGGCAGCGATACACGCATCAAATTCGAGCCAACCATCTTTTATCTTTTTAGCAAGATCTTCGTCTCCTACTTCGTCCGCCCCTGCTGCTCGTGCATCTTCCGCGGCATCGCCCTTTGCAAAGACAACAACCCGTTTGGTGCGTCCAATGCCATTGGGCAACACAATCGACCCACGCACAATCTGGTCGGCTTGTTTGGGATCGATACCAAGTCGCATCGCGATTTCCACCGTTTGATCGAATTTCACAGCCTCAAAGCTTTGGAGCAGATCTACTGCTTGCTCGATAGAAAGCAGCCCCTTGTCTTTGGCTTTATTTGCCAGACTCATCATTCGCTTGGAACTAGTGGACATGTTTTTTCTCGTGGGCTTTCCCCGGTGTTTTATTTTTCTGATTCAAAATGCAGGGCGTACAACTTTTTAAAAAACGACCAATCGCAACAACACACTCCCTGGCAACCTAATCCACAACTTCCAGACCCATACTTCGAGCGGTCCCTTCAATTAACCGACGCGCGTTCTCGCCGTTGCTGGCGTTGAGGTCGGCCATTTTGGTATTTACAATTTCATCGACCTGAGCTTGGGTAACGGTCCCTACCTTCTCCTTGTTGGGAACTCCAGAACCCTTAGCAATACCTGCGGCTTGTTTGAGCAGTGCTGATGCAGGGACACTTTTGGTTATAAATTCAAATGTACGGTCGCTATAAACATTTACGACGACCGGAATCGGCATGCCATTGGCATCCTTGGTGCGGTCATTAAACTGCTGCACAAATTGACCCAAGTTGATTCCAAACCGCCCTAAAGCAGTACCCACCGGAGGTGCGGGCGTTGCCTGTCCTCCAGGAACCTGAAACTTGACAGTACCAGCCAATTGCTTTGCCATGTTGTAATCCGTGTATGCAGACGACCATCAGCACACGAGTGCTTGGGCATCCTTAAAGTTTTTCTATTTGCCAATATTCGAGTTCAACCGGCGTGGACCTTCCAAAAATATTGATCATTACGGTTACACGACCGTTCATCTCATCGATGGTATCAATATCGCCCTCAAAGTTTTCAAATGTGCCTTCATTGATTTTGACCCGATCACCAGGGCTGACCCCGATCTGCAACTTAGGTTCTTGTGTTTCAACGTCTTCTTCTTTGGGAATGATCCTTGCCACTTCGCTTGGAAGCATCGGCGTTGGTTGTCCTGCCGCGCCCGTGAAGTCACCAATCCCAGGAGTTTCACGGACTAAGAACCAAGTTTCGTCGTTGATGATCATGTGAACGACGATATAGCCCGGGTAGAGTTTCTTTTTGACAACACGTTTTTTCCCACCCTTGAACTCCGTAACCATTTCTACGGGAACGATAATTTCCTCGAAATATTCCTCGAGTCCTGCTACTTTGACGCGGCGTTGTAATCCCGCGACAATCGAATCTTCTCGATTGCTCTGGACCTTGAGGATGTACCAGTCGAGCGGTCGTTCTTCGATCCGGGATTCTACAGGCCCAACATCTAATGTTTCCTCCAGAGGCGCGACATCCTCAATGTCAGCGGCCTTCCCTTTGACGCGGCTAGCCTGCTCTTCAGCGAGTGCCTGCAAGTCATCGTCGTCCGCCCACTCGGCAACCTCGTCTTCCTGTTCAACGGAATCAGAATTCATCGCAACGTTGCCGGGATCTTGGTCGCCAGGATTTTGATTGTCCGACGGCCCAACATCTTCGGGAGAAGTAACATCAGCCAGATCGGTTCCTGGATCTTTCACCACTTCATCAACGGCCCGTTTTATTTTGTCACTCACGCCGCTATTCCCCACTTTTTCACTCTACAAACGATACATTCACAACCGTCGGCAACGCCATTGTCCGTACCGTGAAGATTTTCCATTTACACACCGTGATCAACCAACAATTCCAAGAAACTTAAAGACCATGGCCCAAACAAAATCAAACACAAAGAGGAAAGCCGCAAGAAAAATAATTGTAATCAAGACTACAATAGAGCCACGAACCAACTCAGTCTTTGTGGGCCATGACACCTTACTCATTTCAGCCTCAACGGAAATTAGAAAGTCCGCAAAACTGGCTAAATTAATAACGCGATAGACAATCCAAAGTCCGAGGCATAAAACCGCTGCCGGTATGCTATACCGCATCAACATGTCGCCTTGCTCTGCATCAACATGCATTCTCCAAGTACCGAGTAGCATCGTAATCGCAAGGGCTGCAAATGTTACCTGCCGTGTGATTCGACCTTGATTGCGCTTATAAAGCCTTGCCTGAAACAGGTTCTGCACAAACGATGCCGTCGAGGCGCTGGTTCCGGAAGTTTTTTGTCCTGCGGCCATTAAATTCTTTTATGTGGTCGGATGTAATTTCATGATCCGCCAAATGGCGGAGGACGTTTGCGCCGCCCTCCGCCTTGCGGCGAATATGGCAGGGGCGGCGGGAATTGAACTCGCAACCTCTGGTTTTGGAAACCAGCGCTCTGCCAATTGAGCTACGCCCCTATTCAATTATTCGAGGATCTTGCTGACGATGCCACGGCCTACCGTTTTACCACCCTCGCGGATCGCAAAACGCACGCCCTCATCGACCGCAACCGGCTTTCCAAGTTCGATCTGCAGCTTGGCATTATCGCCAGGCATACACATTTCAGCACCATCGAGGAGGTTTGCAGCTCCAGTTACATCCGTAGTTCGGAAGTAGAACTGGGGTCTGTAGCCATTAAAAAATGGTGTGTGCCGCCCCCCTTCTTCCTTGGCGAGCACATAGACCTCAGCTTCAAATTTAGTATGGGGTGTGATCGACCCAGGCTTGGCGAGTACCTGCCCGCGTTCAATATCTTCTCGCTTAACACCACGCAATAACATGCCGACATTGTCCCCGGCTTCACCGTGGTCTAGCGTTTTGTTAAACATTTCAACGCCGGTACAGACCGTTTTGCGACTTTCCTCACTTAAGCCCACAATTTCAATTTCGTCGCCCACGGAGACCTCACCGCGCTCAATACGTCCCGTCGCAACCGTTCCCCGACCTTCAATCGAGAAAACATCCTCGACTGCCATCAGCAGAGGTTTGTCGGTCTCGCGAACCGGTTCTGGGATGTAACTATCGATCGCCTCCATCAACTCATGGATGCACTTGGCCGCCTCGGGATCCTTAGGATTGTCATATGCCGGCTTGGACGAGCCGCGAATGATGGGGATTTCATCTCCGGGAAATTCATTTGCTTCGAGCAGTTCTCGGATTTCCATTTCCACAAGATCCAGTAATTCCGGATCATCCACTAAGTCGCATTTGTTTAGAAA
>Ga0315338_1002813_pt1 | contig 16338 bp, 13 predicted proteins | sample ASW8metaG_FD_204518 | JGI IMG/M metagenome (GOLD analysis project Ga0315338, IMG submission 204518) | Ammonia-oxidizing marine archaeal communities from Monterey Bay, California, United States - ASW #8 | ecosystem: Environmental > Aquatic > Marine > Coastal | place: USA: California | collected... | reverse complement strand
TTTTCACTATTTAGAAATAGTAACAATATTTCTAGAATGTTATTTTTGGACCTTAATAATCCAGTTTTTTACTCTTAAAATTCAGTTTTTTTAGAGTCTGGTTTACATAAATTTGCTAATAATGCTATAAGGGTTATAGAATCTATTAGATTATGATCTACTATCCCATTTATTTTCTTAGCTAGTCTTTCTCTTTTTTGTTTATTTGTTAGTTTTTTCTTAAGTTTTTTTCTTGTATTTTTTGTTTCTATTTTTTCACCTAACCATTCTCTATATGTTTTAGGAATTTCAGATCCTGGCAAATCATTTCCCCTATTATAATTAAAGATTATTCTTTCTAGAGTTTTTAGTTTTTTATCACTTAAATGGCTAAACTCTTTTTTTGTCCAGGGTAAGAGATCTATATGAGTTTTATTTAATTTTTGTTCTAATGGAATTTTCCTATCTCCATTTAGTACTATACCATTATGTTTAGCTCTAAAGCTTAATCTAGGTACATCAAATGATTTTCCATTGTATGTTAATAACAATTTATCTTCTACCATTTCTAAAAAATATTCTATCATTGGTTTTTCCTCTGAATAATCTCTTGCTAATAATACTCCGGGAATAACTTCTTGTCCATTAAATGTTGCGTAGCTTATACTTACTATTGGATCAATATATCTTAATCCTGCAGTTTCTAAATCCCATGCAAGTATATCTCTTTTTTTTATTGGTCTTTCTAATCCCAATCCTTTTTGAATTCTATTTACCGTAAGATTATTTTTATTTTCTTTTATGTATTTTTTTAGAGGTTCTGCTTTAATATCTTCAATAGGTCTTTCTATTTTTAGAAAAGGAGTTTTTTTCCTGTGAAGTACTCTTGCACCTTGTATTTTTAGCGGGATTTCTATGTTCTCTGGAGGTTCATATCCTTTTTCAAATATTTTTCTTGCTCTTCCAATTAATTCATTTAACATATTTTTTGTCCAAATATTTCTTGATTCACTGCTATCTTTTGCTATATTACAAGACCCTTGAATCTCATTAGGAAGTCTTAATAAATAGTCAAAATTTGGAATTGGATTTAAGCCAGTAGTTAATTTAGGATTTTCTTTTATTTTATTAATTATAGTTTCTAAATCTCTATTTATTTGAGCTTGATTTATTAATTTTATTTTTGCATCAATTATTTTTGGTTTAGCTTCTGCATAAGTTAAATCTGGTTGTAGAAAAAAGGCATAAGTATTTTCCATTGGTTCTCCAGAATTCCAAAGATTACAATGTTCTTTTCCATATTTGTCTAAAAAATTTTCTAATCTAGACCCTATAAATTTTCCATAATGTGATTTTACTTCAATTGCATCATTGTTAACTCTTAAGTCACTATATGCTTCAATTTCTTCATTATATTTAAATTTGTTCATCTTTAATGAAGTGTGTAATTCACCTTTAATCCCATTAATTTGCATTTCTAAAATTGGAGCCCAATGTAGCATGAAGGATATTAGTTTTTCTGCAATTATTGATGACTTTTTAGATTCTTTTTTACTTAATGATATGTCTTTTTTATCTAATCCTGTTAGTTCTGATATTGTTGTTAAAGGAGTTTTTAAAATTGAGGATGAATTATTTTTAACACAAATTATTTTTCTATAGGCATTATATTCTTCTGAGTTTTTTTCACTAGATCTTAGCGTGACTGGACCTATAGACCTGCCTTGATAGAACCAATCGAGTAATTGATTCCCTAACGCATTTTTGTCTATGTCTTGGTATTTTATTTTTTGAGAGATTAATGAATATGCTAGAGAATATGGCGCTATCATATTCTCAAGAAATGTTCTTAAGTTATGAAATCTTTTGCCCTGAATTGCATTATATTCTTTTACATATTCATTTCTGAATTCATTAATTGATTTGAGTGTATTTTCATATTCTTGGGCTTTTTTAATTTCATTTTCTGGCCAAAATTCTCTAATTGCTGATTCAATTTGTTCTTTACTCATCCAAGTTTCATTTAATCCTAAATGTCTTCTTAATCTTAAATTATCTCTTTTACCAAAATGAATTATTCCTAGTTCTCCAAACCATTTTTTAGTAGTATTGGAAAGTTTTCCATTTGTATTTATATCATTATGATACATTTCTATAATTTGTTGTTCTGGCGGGATCCTTGTACTAATTTTACGTAATCCTGGGCCATAAATTTTGTGACTACCATCCTTATTAGGATATATTTTATATTTTCCTTTAATGAAATATTCTTCATTCATTTTCTAAATTATCTATTATTTGCTCTAAAGATTCTATAGATGTTCCTTCCTTGTATTTTTGGAAAATATTTTCTGCACCGTCATAAGCTCTTATTGTAATATAGGCTTTTTCTATTTCTTGTAGAGTTATAGGTCTTCTTTTTGCTTCATTTGGGAATAAAAGATTTTTTAATTTTATTTGATTTAATCCGTGATGTAAATTATTTATATTATCTGTAGGATCATCTTCTGTGCCAATAAATAATCCTCCATATCCCTCTGATACATTTTTTTCTATTACTACATTATATACTGCTTGTCTTTCTGGACTTGTGAATGTATCCATTGTTACTTTATCTGTAAATTCTTGTCTAATTTCTGGGAATTTTATTAATCCCCTTAGTAATTTATATTCTGCTAAAGGTCTGCTATCCATATCATCTGCTTGAAGTAATCTATAATTTTCTTGAAATAATACTGCTTCTATAGATTTTCTATCTGTCTCCATTATTCTTGCTAAATGTCCGGTGTATATTCCTTGAGTTGCTAATGGGATTTTTGAGAAATCATTTGCTATTCTTTCTAAGAAAGCAATGCCTTTTTCAGGAATCCTTATATCATTTCCTTTACTTTGTTTTTCTATATAGAAATCAAAAAGATGAGTTGTTTCAGCTATTTTTTTTAAGAATTCTGTTCTTCCTTTATTTACTATTATATCTGCAGGATCTTGACCTTGGGGTAAGGTACACACTCCTATATCTCCCCTCCCAATTAATTTTGAAGCACTTCTTAAGGCTGCTTCTTCTCCCGCCTTATCTCCATCTAAACATAAAGTTATTTTTGTATCGGGAAATCTTCTTTTTATTAGATTAGCTTGTTGATCGGTAAATGCCGTCCCACAAATAGCTACCAGATTATCAATTTTATGTTGATAGGCTAAAATCATGTCTAGATAACCTTCTGTTACAATTAGTTCTTTAGTATCTCTTACTGCTCTTTGAGCTTCAGGTAATCCATAAAGTATTGAACTTTTGTTATATATTGGAGATGTATCGGGAGTATTAATATATTTAATTTTATCATTTATTATTGTTCTCCCACTAAATCCAACTATTTTTCCAGATAAATCTTTTATTGGAATTATTAATCTTTTTCTAAAAAAATCATAAAAATTTTCGCTTTTAGATTTTTTAATTAGGCCTACTTGTTCTAGTTTTTTATTTCCAGTATGGGGCATTTTTTTCATTATAAAATTCCATGAATCTGGAGCATATCCTAGTTGGAAGTCTTTTGCAGTTTCTTCATTAATTTCTCTTTTTTTTAGATATTCCCTAGCTTCTGGAGTTTCCCATAATTTTTTTGAATATATTTTTGTAGCTTCTTCTATTGTTTCCCATAGCTCTTCTTTTTTTATCCATTCTGTCTGATTTGTTCCTGAGTTATCTAATTTATATCCTACTTTATTTGCTAAATATTTAACTGCTTCAGGAAATGTAAAACCTTTAGATTTTTCTAAAAATTCATATGCATCGCCTCCTTGATCACATACCCAACAACGATATGTTTGTTTTTTTGGATAGATTACTAAAGAAGGGTTTTTATCATCATGCCATGGGCAAGATATTTGGTAATTTTCACCTTTTTTCATCAGTTCAAATTGTTCTCCAATTAAATCTTCTAAATTTATTTGATCCTTTATTGAACTTATATCATGTGAAGTAAAATTAAGCATATTAGTATTCTATTTTAGGTTTATTAATAATGTATATGCTAGAATGTTATTTTTGGACTTTAATAATCCAGTTTTTTTTTGAAAATCTATCTTTTTCTCGAGCTTCATAAAGTTTTAAAATTTTAAATCCGGCGGATTTTAAGAGGTTAATTATTTCTTCTTTTTTGTATAAATAATAATGTCTCATATGGGGAATGTTATTTTCTTTCCAAGACATGTATATGTCTCCCTTGTTTTTTATATGGGAAAATCTTTTATCTTCAGAATTCCAAACAGAAATTAGGGCCTGGGAATTTGGCTTTAATACCCTATATAGTTCTTTTAATGCTAAAATTCTTTCTTCTTCTGATTCAATACAATGAAGGCTAGCCATAAATAATCCATAATCAAAAGTGTTATTCTTGAATTCTTCTGGAAGTTTATTTAATTTAGATTCAAATAATTTGCAATTAACTTTATTTTTTTTAATGTATTTTTTAGCTTGCTCTAATTGTCCTTTTGAAAAATCGACCCCATAATAAGTTATTTTTTCATTTGGAATCATGTTTCTTCCAGTTCCACACCCTAAATCAATTATTAATCCAGATTTATCTTTTAAGAATTCTTCTACTATAGGTATTTTTTTAACAACATAAGTTTTCCAAGGTTTTGCAATACTATCCCAAACAATTTCCTGATTTGGTTTTTTATTTGTCTTAAGATATTCTTTTTTAGATATAATCTTGATGTTTTCCATGCAAAGATACTTTTTTAAAGGTTAAAAAAGCTTTTCATAATATATATCTAAGTATATAATAAATAAAATGCAAATACCTAAACCTGGAGAAATAAGAAAGCCAGCTAAAACAATGGCAGGAGTTACACCTTTAACTGTAGTTTTAGCTCCAAGAAAATGTCATCATGGGACTTGTGTTTATTGCCCAGGTGGTGAGAAAGTTCCTCAGAGCTATACAGATAAAAGTCCTGCAGTTATGAGGGGTCTAATGTTGGATTTTGACCCATATAGGCAGGTTAAGGTTAGACTGAAGGCATTTGAGGTTATGAATCATCCTACTGATAAAATCGAACTTATAATTTTGGGAGGAACTTTTATGCAATATCCTAGGGAATATAGGGATAATTTTATTAAAAAATGCTATGATGCGATGAATGGAAAAGAAGGCAAGGATTTAGAGGAATCAAAAAAAATAAATGAGACTGCGAAACATAGATGTATTGCAATGTGCATTGAAAATAGGCCAGATAATTGTTCTGAAAGTGAGATTAGAGAGATGTTAAATTATGGGGCTACAAGAGTTGAGATTGGAGTTCAGATGCCTGATAATGAAAGTTATGAAAAAACAAATAGGGGACATACAGTTCAGGATGTTATTGATGCCACAAAAAGATTGAAGGATGCTGGATTTAAGGTTGGTTATCACATTATGCCAGGACTACCTTATAGTACAAGGGAAAAAGATATAAGGTTGTTTAAAGAAATTTTTGATAATCCTGATTATAAACCTGATCAATTAAAAATTTATCCTTGCCAAGTAATTGATGATTCTCCTTTAGCAAGAACTCATAAGTTTATTGGATTTAAACCTTATACAGAGGATGAAACAAGAGAAGTTCTTGAAGAAATGACAAAGATAATTCCAGAATATTGTAGAACTATGAGGGTTATGAGAGAAATTCCTCCGGAAAAATTAGTTTCAGGAATAACTAGAATTGACATTAGAAGGGATGTTGAAAAGAATTTAAGAGATAATAATGATGAAATTCAGGAAATAAGAATGAGAGAACTTGGTTTCAATAAACAGTTTTATAAGAAAATGGATGCTAATATTAAATTAAAAATTAGTGAATATGAGGCTTGTAATGGGAAAGAGTATTTCTTACAATTTGTAAATGAAGATAATATTTTATTTGGCTTATTAAGATTGAGATTGCCCGATAAACCTTTTATGAAAGAATTAAAGGATTCTGCAATTGTTAGAGAGGTTCATGTTTATGGGAAGGCATTAAACATTGGGAAGGAAGGTATTGATGGTCAGCATACAGGAATTGGGAAGAAATTAATGAAAGAAGCAGAAAAGATAGCTTTGGAAAACGGATATAATAAGGTTTCAGTTATCTCTGGAATTGGAGTTAGGGAATATTATAAGAAATTAGGTTATAAAAAAGGAAAAGAAAATGTCTATATGATTAAACATATAGAATAAAAGTAAAAAATAAAAAAAAAGAAAAATTAAACTGTTTTTGTATCGGCTACATCGCAAACTCTGTCTTCTGAACCAACCATTGCAGCTATTTTTATTTCTTGACCTGAAGTTAATGCAGTAGTTATTGATTTAGAACCTAATTCTTTTAAATCAGATGCATCAGTATCTGGATCTATAGCGGTACCATCAATGATTATCCTTATTTTTTGTAAATCCCCAGCACCAACTTTTCTGTGAACTTTAATTGCACCTACAATAGCTTCATCATCATTCAGAGTATTTGGATCATCATCAATACTTGCAGTTAAACTTTCTATTTCTAAATTGACTGTTAAACAGTCAGTTTGTCCTTCAACTTGCTTAGCCCCGCCTTCTACAGTGCCTTGAATTACTTGCCAAACTATTACAATTGCTGCAAGAACTAGAAGTATAATTAATACAGTGGTAATTATTTGAGCCTGAGCTTTTTTATTCATAATATCTAACCTCCTTTCAGTCCTCTTTTTATTTTCTAATAATATATGGAATTCTTAATTTATAAATATTCTTGTTAGTTTACTGAAGGGAATTTAAGAGGATTTTGATAATATATCAAATACTTTTAGTAAATCTTCTTTAGAAATATTCTTATCTGCCTCAGAAATTCCTCTTTCTTCTGCATATTTATATAGGGTTTCGGGTTTGTAATTTTTTCTTAAGGATGCAATTGTAAGAAGCTTAGTATCATCCCATCCAGAATATTTTCCTGCCTCAATATCTGATTTTATTTTTGTTGAAGAAAGTTGAAGCCCTTTTAGATGAATTCTCCCTATAAATGCTACATAAGGGTATTTTGAGGATTTTCCAAGAGCTTTGTAGATCATTTCTTGCCTTTTTGCATTATCTCTATGATCTTTGCCTCTTATTATGTGAGTCATTCCTAATTCAATATCATCAACAGTTACTGCAAGATTCATTAATGGCCATACTCTATATTTGTTTTTTTGTAGGGGATGTTTAGATATATTTATTCTTGCTAATGGAAAATCCCTCATGGCTGGATTTTTATTTTTTATATTTGATTTGAATCTTAGAACTGCTTCTCCAGGTTTGTAGCCAGATTTATCAATCATTTTTTTCCATCTATCTTTTTGTTCTTTTTTAGAAAGTTTACGGCAAGGGCAAGCTTTTTTTGCTGAAAGAAGCTCTTTAAATTTTTCAAGCTCACAATCACAAACATAAACTGATTCCTTGTTTAGAAGTTTTTCAATATATTTGTAGTAGAGATTCATTCTTTCTGATTGAATTATAAATTTTACATTATTTTTACATAACCATTTAACTTCCTTTTCAATCATTTTATAGGCTGGTTTGTAAATATTATCTGGATTTGTATCTTCAATCCTTAGATAAAATTTTCCATCATATTTTTGAGCATAAAGAAAATTTGGGAGAATTGCAAGCGCGTGTCCTACATGTAATGGTCCACTAGGACTTGGAGACATCCTTGTTATTACTTTTCCTTTTTTTGCATTTGGAATTTCTGGCAAACCTTCTCTAACAATTCTTTTTCCTATTTTTTCTTCAAGTTTTTCAAATTCTGTTTTTTGAGTTTCTAAGTCCCAATTGTTAATCTCGTCAACAATTTCTTGAATATTTGGAAGATGTTTTTTTATGTTCTTTTTTTTAAGACCTTCATTAAAAAGTCCGTTTATTACAGAACCTACTACTGCTTTTCCAGAATGTTCGATTGCATTTTTTAATGCATATGCCAGTATTGTGTTTTTTTCCATTATTGTTTAAATTGCTTTTTACTTATAAAGATTCATTATTGAATCCTGTTATTTTTTCAATTTTTTCTTCAGTATCTATAGATTCAATTTCAATTCCAAGTTCTTCTGCAAGTTCTTTTTTTGCTTGCTCTTCAAGTTTTTTTCTCTCTTCTCTTTTTTCTCTGGCCTTTTCTAATCCTGTTTTTTGTCTATCTATATTTTCTGCAGATTCAAGTTCTGCTTTCATTTCTTCTATATCTTCTTCAAGCTCCTCCATAAATTTATCTTTATTATTTTCAAAATATTTATATAAATAAATTAAAATCTCATCAAGGTGGTTTTCTTGTTCAAGCCAGAGTTTTTTTGTATTGCTTAGATGTAATAATGGCAGGAAGCAGGCAAGTTTTTCATCTTTTTCTTTTCCAATAAGATCAAAATATCCTATTTTTTGAAGTTCTTTTTTATTTAATGAATTTAACACCCTTGCATAAAAACCTTTAATTCTATCTTTTAAATCTATTTTTTTAAATTTAGGAATATCTACATGAGATAATTTATGAGCTCTTTTAATTTGTACTTCTCTTTTTATTCTTCTAGATTCTGTATTAATTGCTTTGTTTAAGGCAGACATTAATTCTGGAAGAGTTACTCTCCTTAATCTTGATAAAGGTGTTCTTGGCATAAGTATTGGAAGCTCTGATTCGTCAATTTCTATTCTTTCTATTTCTTTTTTTTCTTCCTTTCTTCCAAATAGGGCTTCATCTATATTTTTGATATGTCTATTTAGTAAGAATTCTGTTTTGATTCTTAATAATAATGCAGCTGCAAGAAGTACCTTACTTGAAATATAAAAATCAGTTTCTTCAAGCTCTTCTATTTTTTCAAAATATTTTTTTGTTAATATTATTAAGTCTAAATCCCAGGGATCTAATTGAGATGTATTGATTAAATCGTATAGAATTGTTTGCCAGTCCGGCTTTTTGCTTGTGATTACATCATAAACTTGATTTGGAGATATTTTTTCTATATCTTCAATTATTGTTTCTGGTTCCTCTTCTTTAGGTAAAAATTCTTCAAAACCCATTATAAATTATATGTAATTATATATTAAAGGCTTTTGAAAGTATTTTGGAGGTTTGATGTCATTAGTTAGTTACAACATCACCGAAAGGTTTATAAACTAGTTATATTAAATTATAATATCACCTCTTTTTCCCCAGAAGAGCCAGGAGTTACAATTTTTGTGGCACACCGGCTTTTCTAGGGTTTTATTAATAGATTTTAAATAGCTTTAGCTAATTTTCTTAATTTAAAATAATTTTGTAAAATTATAATGGATAATAGAAGGGAACTAGTCCTTTATTGATAACATTAAATCCCGTTTCCACATCTAATTCATTAAAATGATTATAAGCTTCTTTCAATGCAGGATTTTCTTCAGTATATATTGCTTTATCATATCTACCCACAACTTCTCTAACTAATCTTGGATAATCTATAAAATGTTTATCTTTTGACATAGAGATACATACATTATTTCTCTCAGGAGGAGTTAATCTAATCCATAGATTACCCATACTTTCAAGATCTTTAATAACCCCTAAGTCTTTTTCATAGTCCCATTTTTTATCTAACTTTACCTCTCCAATTACTATTGATTCTGCAGCTAAGTCTATTTGCTTAGGGCAAAATTTTTGAAATAAACCTTTTAATTTTTGTTCTTCTTTGTCTTCTGAGTTTACAATTTTTGAATGATTTTTCATAATATCTTCAAATAATCCTATATGGCAAACTCCCGAGTAATTTCCATGCATTATTAATTCATGATCTAAGCTTCTTGTTCCCCTATTTGTAAGATAATTTCCTATTCTATTTAGGGTATTCATAGGCTCAAGAAGGCTATAGCTAATTGGTGGTTTTTTTCTATTTTTTTCTAATTGTTTTTCCATTTTTTTGTAATTCTTAAAATTTCAAATTTAATACGAAGTTACTTTAATTATTTCTGTTTATAAACCTTTTGTTTTTTTAGTTTAATTATGACTTTATAGTGGTTACAATAACAAGGTTTATATAGTGTTTTTTATGAGATTTGGTATGTTAAATAAAAATTTAAAAGCAAAATTGAAGTTAATTCAAGATTTTAAGAGAGAGAAGTATATTGGAACAAAAAATGTTTTTAACTATCTGAAAAGAGTTGATTCAGTAGATAATAATCTTAAAAAAATTGTTGAAAATATAAATAATAAATCTAATACTGAGATAACTCCTCAAATTTTACTTGGTTTTTGTGATAATTTAGATTCTTTTTTAGATAATATGTTTTTAAGAATTTGTAGAGGTTTAGAAAATTATGAGGCGAGTGAGGAGTATTTTTCAAATGAATTTTATAAAATCCCTTTTAAAAATTATCGGGATTTAATTTCTAGGCCTTTAGAGGATAAAAAGATAGGAGAAATATCTGACTGTTTTGTAGATATGCTTAATTCTTATGATTCTTATGAGGGTGAAAAAAATAATAAATTAGGTAATCATTTAGTTGAAAAAGTTTTAGAAAAATTTGCTTTTGATAATCAAATTAAGGAAGAAATTTATAATTTTTCTGATTCTGCTGATTGGGATTTTATTTTTTCAAATGGAAACACTGCAGATATAGAGCACAGGATTAAAAAAACTGTATATTTTGAGGAGATAACAGTGGGAGATAGATTACAGGATATGAAAAGAGATATGGTTGAATCTAATCTTGAGAATAGGAGAGAAATTCTATGTGATTGGATTTATAAAACTAGTGAGGAAAATAGGGGAGATTTAAGTTATGAGGATTTACTTGAAACAATTTCAAATTATTATAATGCTAGAAGTAGGCATCATAATAAGTTAATTGAAAAAAATGCTCCAGATTTTTTAATTGAAAATTCTAAAAAGTTGATCTATGAAGTAGAATATTTAGAAAATGCATTGAAATTAGATAAAAATTTTGTAAAAAGATATCTATCAAATTAGTCCAATAATCTTTTTAAGCTTTAGTTTTATGAACTTTTTATGGAAACTCCTTATTTTAAATTTAAACCAGATGTACTGAAAAAAAATTATTTAGAATTTGAAGAACTTGGTAATAAGTATTTGAAAAAGTTTGTTATTGCTTATTCTGTTAAAACAAATGGATTTAATGAGGTTATTAGTTTATTAGATGAATTAGGAAGTAATTTTGAAGTTGCCTCTATGGAAGAGATCTTACAAATACCTGGAAGGGCTAGAGTTTTTAATGGTTGTTCTAAAACTGAAGAAGAGTTAAAATATGCTATTGAAAATAAATTTTTAATTAATGCAGACTCAATTTCAGAAATAGATAAAATTGGTAGATTAGCTAATGGATTTAGTATAGGTTTAAGAGTTTCAGGAAGTAAGGGGAAATTTGGATTTGAATTAGAAAAATTAGAAGAGGTTATTGATTATTGTAATTCTAAAAATTTAAAGGTTGTTTGTTTGCAATTTCATCTAGGAACTCAGCAGAATTTAAGAAATTTTGAAGATAATGTAAGAAATGCGGAAAGAATAATTGAAAAAGTTAAAGATAAAATAGATTTAAGATATATCGATATTGGTGGTGGATTTCCAGATAAATTTAAATTAAAAAACTTGGGAATTAGTTTAGAGGATTATTTTAAAAGTTTGGAAAAATATTTAGTAAAATTTGGAGTTAATATTATTTTAGAGCCTGGAAGAAATTTAGTTGCAGATGCGTTTGAACTTATTACTAGGGTAAATGTTATTAAGGAAAAGTTTGGTAAGAAATATGCAATTTTAAATGTGGGAATAAATGTTTTATCTAAAATTACTTTAGCATATTATAGATTTGAGAAAATAAAAAATCAAGATGGTGATAAGAAAGAAGAATATATTCTTGCAGGGCCATTATTATTTAACAATGATCTTTTAGGGAGATATTTTGGAAGTTTAAAAGAAGGAGACTTAATTAAAATTGAGAATGTTGGAGCGTATTGTAATAATCTTGCATGGGAAATAAGTTATAGTAAACCAAAGGTTTTAATAGAATAATTATTAAATTAATTTATGGAATTTCTGATAGATACTAAGAATATTAATGAAGTTAGAAAGCAAATACAAAATTTGAAAAAGGAAAATAAAAAAGTGGTTGTAGTTGCAAAAGATGATGTTTTTAATAGAAAAATTTTTGAGATAAATGATGTTGATATGGTTATTGATTTAGAATTACATGACAGAAGAGATAGATTAAAACAAAGAGATTCTGGATTGAATGAAATTTTATGTAAATTAGCTAAAAAGAATGATATTGTTATTGGGATTGATATAAGGAAAATTAAAAAATTAGAAATTAAGGAAAAAGGAATTGTTATGGGGAGAATTATTCAGAATATTAAGTTATGTAAGAGAACTAAAACAAATATTGTATTATTACCTGAATATTCTAAACAAGAAATATTAAGTTTTTTCTCGGTCTTGAAAGGAAGCACAAACCAAGCAAATAGTGCTTTTAAATTTAAATAAAATCTTATAAAGTTGATTAACTATTAACAAAAATGTCAGATATAGCTAAAATTATTGAATCTCTTAGTCCTATAGAGAGAAATATAGTCCCTTTTCTTGAGGAGAGTGATGCGGATAAGTTAGTTGAAAAATCAGGGGTTGATAAAACTAGTGTCATGAGGGCATTAGAATTTTTATCAAATAAAGGAATAGTTGAAGTTACATATAATGAAGAGAAGATTGTGGATTTTGGATTAAATGGATTATTATATAAGAAGAAGGGATTACCTGAGAGAAGATTGGCCCATTTTGTTGGTGAGCATAAAAGTATTACTATTGGGGATGCAAAGAAAAAATCAGGGTTAAGTGATAATGAGTTTAGTGTTGCATTAGGAGCTTTAAAGAAAAAAGCATTGATTAATTTGATCAATGGAAGGATAATGCTTATTGGTAATAAAAGTGAAATAAGTGAAAAGACTCTTGATGAAAAATTTTTAGAAAGTTTACCAAGAAAATTAGATGATTTACAACCTGAAGAACAATTTGCTTTAAAGAATTTAGAACTTAGAAAGAATATAGTTGAAGTTGTTAGTAATAAAACTGCAAGTTTGAAAGTTTTAAAATTAGGAGAAGAATTAATGAAAAAAAATTTAGGAGGGGAGATGGTGGAGGTTTTAACTCCTAAAATGATAAAAAATAATAGTTGGAAAGGTAAGAAATTTAGAAGATATGATATTACAAGTCCTGTTCCTCAAATTTATGGTGGGAAGAAACATTTTGTAAATCAGGCAAAAGATTATGCTAGAAAAATTTGGTTGGAAATGGGATTTAAAGAAATGGAAGGAAATATGGTTACAAGTGGATTTTGGAATTTTGATTCTCTTTTTACTGCTCAAGATCATCCTGCAAGAGAATTACATGATACTTTCTTTATAGATAAAGTTGCTAAATTACCTGATAAGCAAATTTTGGATAAAGTTAAATCTGCTCATGAGGGAACTTTAAAAGGTAGTAAGGGGCTGGGAAGTAGTTGGGATAATGAAGAAACAAAGAAAGTTTTACTTAGAACTCATACTACTTGTTTATCTTCCCAAACTTTGTCTAAAATTGATTTAAAAGAATTACCTGCAAAATATTTTGCGTTAGGAAAATGTTTTAGAAATGATACTGTAGATTGGAGTCATGGTTTTGAATTTAATCAAACCGAAGGAATTGTAATAGATGAAAATGCAAATTTTAGACATTTATTAGGTTATTTGAAAGAATTTGCTAAGAAGATGGGTTATGAAAAAGTTAGGTTTAGGCCTCACTATTTCCCATATACTGAACCTAGTTTAGAAGGAGATGTTTGGAATGAGGAGAAGGGAGAATGGATGGAAGTTTTTGCCGCAGGAATTTTTAGACCAGAAGTAACTGAACCATTGTTAGGTAAACCTATTAAAGTTTTAGCATGGGGTCCTGGATTTGATAGAATGATGATGCTTTTATATGGGATAAAAGATCTAAGAGAATTATATAAAAATGATTTGAATCAGTTAAGAAAAATTAAATTTTGGCCAAAAAGTTAAGATGCCTATAATAACAATAAAGAAAAATGAAATAAAGAAATATCTTGGAGATATTTCGGATAAGGAAATTGATAATAAATTAAATTTAGCAGGGCTAGGTGTTGAACGGGTTCATAATGATGTTGTAGATATTGAAATAACTCCTAATAGGCCTGATTTGTTATCCTTCAAGGGAATAAAGAGATATTTAGAGAATTATTTTAAGAAGCCTGGATTTAGGGAATATGAAGTTGAGAAACCTGCTAAAAATTATAAGGTTGTTATTGATAAATCTGTTAAGAATGTTAGACCGTTTACTAGTTGTGCAATTGTTAAGGGGCTAAAATTTAGTGATGAAGTTATTGAAGAGATAATTGATATTCAAGAAAAACTTCATGGGACTTATGGAAGGAATCGAAAGAAACTTGCAATAGGAATCTATCCTTTAGAGAAAATAAAACTTCCAATAAAATTTTCAGCTAAAAAACCAGAGGATATTAAATTTCAACCATTAGCTTTTCCAAAAGAGATAAATGGGAGGCAGATATTAAGCCAACATCCAACTGGAAGGGAGTATGGAGATTTATTAAAAAATAAGGATGTTTTTCCGGTTTTTGAAGATGCTAGTGGGCAGGTTTTGTCTATGCCTCCAATAATAAATTCAGATAAAACTGGAAAGGTAGATTATGATACTAGCGATATCTTTATTGAATGTTCTGGATTTGATAAAGAATATTTGGATAAAACTTTGAATATGATTGTTTGTGCATTAGGAGATATGAATGGCAAGATTTGTTCAATGGAAGTTGATGATAAATCTGAAGGTAAGAGAATAACTCCTAATCTAGATTTTGAGAAAATACCAATTAACTTAGGAAAGATAAATGGAGTTTTAGGTTTGAAATTAAATGAAAAAGAAATTAAGAATTATTTTGGAAAAATGGGAATTGGATTTCAAAAAAATGAGGATGAACTGATTGCATTAATCCCGCCATATAGGGTTGATATTTTACATGAGATTGATTTAGTGGAAGAAATAGCAATAGCATATGGTTATGAAAATTTTATTCCTGAAATCCCAAGCATTTCAAGCATTGGAGAAGAAAGTAAGATTGAAAAATTAAAGAGAAAAATTTCTGAAATATTAATTGGATTAGATTTAATTGAGGTGAGCAGCTATCATCTTTCTACAAGGGAAAAACAATTTAAAAAAATTGGAATTAAAGAATTTAAAAATAAAATAATTGAAGTTTTAGATTCAAAAACTGAGAATAATATCTTAAGAAATAGTTTACTGGCAAATTCAATTCAAATTTTAAGTGAAAATTCTGATGCTAGTTATCCTCAAAAGATATTTGAGCATGGCAAAGTTTTCTATAATAATGATAAAAGTGATACTGGAATTGGAGAAAGTGAAAGATTATGCATAAGTCTATGTTATGAAAAAGCTAATTTTACAGAGTTAAAGCAAATTTTAGACTATGTTATTAGAATGCTAGATTTAGAATATGAAATAAAGGAAACTGATAATTCTAGTTTTATTTCTGGGAGAGTTGGTGAAATAATTGTTAATGGAAAAAGTATTGGGGTAATTGGTGAAATAAATCCTACAGTATTAAAAAATAATAGGATGAGAATGCCAGTCAGTTCTTTAGAAATTGATTTAGAAAGTTTGATTTAACCAAAATAACTTCCATTTACTTTTTTAGTTATTTCTTCAGAACTATTCATTTTTTCAATAACTTCTAAAATTTTTGGCTTCATTTCGTTTATGAATATTTCATAAATTTCTTTTATGAATTTTGCTTCATTTTCTTCAGAATATTCTAAATCTAAGCAGATATTTTTTAATTCAATTTTTCCAAGTTTTTCATATACTTCTCCAAGTTTTGTCTTATCCTCTGCTTCAAGCTTTTTTAGAAGCTTGTAAAAGAAAATTGGAGTATTACTTGGATTTAAGATTATTTCAATAAATCTTAGATAATTGTTAATTTTTTCAGATATTACTCTTCTAATTTTTTTTAATAGAAATTCAGTTTCTACATCTATTTCCTCTAAATCAAATAATTTGTTAAGCTCTGAAAATTCTGGAAGTTTGTAATTTGGTTTAAGTATATTATATTTTTCTTTTAATTGCTCTAAATTGGAATGTTCTTCTTTCATTTTATAAGAATTAATTATTAATCTTCTTTTTAAAATTTCTGTTATTAGAATATTTGTTTTTATGAGGATTATTTTCTCTTCTATTGTTTCTTCTATCATTACTGTTATTATTTTTACTTCTCCAATTATTACCTCTATCTCCTCTACTATCATTTCTACCCTTCCAACTATTACCTCTATCCCCTCTACTATCAT
>Ga0315338_1002812_pt1 | contig 16345 bp, 11 predicted proteins | sample ASW8metaG_FD_204518 | JGI IMG/M metagenome (GOLD analysis project Ga0315338, IMG submission 204518) | Ammonia-oxidizing marine archaeal communities from Monterey Bay, California, United States - ASW #8 | ecosystem: Environmental > Aquatic > Marine > Coastal | place: USA: California | collected... | reverse complement strand
CCGTTCGCTCCCGAGATCTCGGCGCCGCGAGCCAGGACCTTTGCCCGATCAGCGAGCGAGGAGTCATCGGTCGGTTTGGCACATGCGTTGATCGCAAGGATCAGAGCCAAAGGGAGGAGGATGCGGATCAGGTGCATTCGGGCGCCTCGGATCGATGGGTTCGTTCGATGTCACTTCGACATCGAAGATTGTACAGTCCTACGGTCGATGGGAACCCGGATTCGAGAGGGGAAATGGATGCTCGGACGCGGCGCGGCCGTGGTGGTACTCGGTGTCGGTATGCTCCTCTGGGCGCCGGTGGGGATGGCCGAGTCGGAGCTCGACACGTGTCTGCGAGAGCAGGACCTCGTGCGGGTCACGCGCGTTCTCGATCCTGATGATCGGGTGGTCTTCGCCCGGGTCGTCGACGACGTGCATGGGCATGTGTCGAAGGCCGTCGAAATCGCCCCCGGAGATCGATCTCTCAGGGAGGTGTTCGAACGAGCCAGCGAGGCATCGGGCGAGGCGTTTCCCGTTTCGGACGATCGCGTCTGCGCCGTCGTCGATCTCCCCGAGGCGGCGATCGATGACGAGACCCGCGTCATCGTATCGACGGGCTTGAACTACGCCGCGCACGCCGAAGAGGCGGGCGGTGGCGACGTCTTCCTGTTTCCGAAACCGGCCGCGCCGACGTCAGCCTATGCACGCGTGGCCGCGCCGGGCGGCGTCATGCTCCTCGACTACGAGGTCGAACTCGCGTACGTCCTGCTCGAGGAGATCGTTCTCGACGATCCGCTCACGCGAGACGAGTTCCTCGACCGGACTGCGTTCTTCCTGTCCAACGATATCAGCGACCGCGAGGCGATCGTCCGAAACGCTTCGCTCTCGGGAACGAGTACGGGTTTTCCGGAGGCGAAAGGTCAGCCGGGTTTCTTTCCCGCCGGTCCCTGGATGGTGCGCGGAAGCGAGCTCTTCGCGGCGCTGGAGGCTTGCGGAGCCGATGGACTCGGACTGCGTCTCGCCGTGACCTCGCAGGGCAGGACCGAGATGCGCCAATCCGCCAGCACGTCTCTGATGATCATCGACCCCTGGGATCTCATCGACTATCTCCGCTCGTGGGTCGACGAGCACGGTCGACGATCCTCGATGCCGTTCGTTCGCGACGCTGAGTCTCGCTTCTATCCGCTCGCGGTGGACGAACAGAGGCCGATGCTCAGCGCCGGGAGCATCGTCCAGACGGGTACGCCGGAGGGCGTCGCCATGAACGCGCCGGACGGCGCTCTGGGTCTCGCGATGCGCGGCCTGCTCCGCCTGCGCAGTCCCTTTCAGCAGTTCATCCATGAGGAACGGGCTCGCTTCGAGGCGGGCGACACCGGCTATCTCGCTCCGGGCGACGAAATCCTGGCCGAGATCGACGGTCTGGGTGCTCAGAATTTCATGATCGGCGAAGCGGGCTCGGCCCTGGGCGTCGATCCGTGTCAGCCTCGTTAGGCGGCGGCCGGAGAGTGCTGAGGTGCGCGACTCGCTTCAGAGTTCGTCCTTCATCCAGTCGACGAAGGCACGGATGCGCGGGGTCATGAGGCGTGCGTGCGCGAAGACGACATGGATAGGGATCGGCGGAGGCTCGAAATTCGAGAGGACGACGCGGAGCTTCTTCTCCTCGACGAGCGCTTCGATCTGATACGAGAGGAAGCGCCCGAATCCGAGCCCTTCGACGCAAGCCTCGACGGCGACGGCGGCCTGGTTCGTCGATAGCGGGCCGTCGATCGGGACCGAGGTCTTCTTGCGACCTTGATCGAATCGCCAGACCGGTGTCGACGAGAGTCCCTGGAAATTGACGCAGGGGTGTTTCGCGAGATCTCGCGGGTCGCTGGGCATACCGACTCGTCGAAGTAGCTTCGGGCTCGCGCAGACGACGCGACGGACTTCGCCGACGCGGCTCGCGATCATCGAGGAGTCTTCGAGAGGAGCGATTCGGATCCCGACGTCGATGCCTTCTTCGACCATGTCGACGACGCGATCGAGCAGCAGGAGTTCGATCTTCACTTCGGCGTACTCGCGAAGGAATCGTGTGATGGCCGGGGCCACGCGAAGCTGGCCGAACAGGACCGGCGCGGTGACACGGATCGTGCCTCGGGGCAGGGCGCCGCGACTCGACAGCGCTTCCTCGGCCTCGTCGACGTCCGACAGGATCTGTCGGCAGCGTTCCAGATACACGCGACCCTCTTCCGTCAGGGACATGCGACGCGTCGTTCGGTTGAGGAGCCGTACGCCCAGCTCTTCTTCGAGGAGCGCGAGGCTGCGGACGATGGTCGGTCCCGCCTTGCCGAGGGAATTTGCCGCCGCCGTCAGGCTTCCGTGTTCGACGATCGCCGTGAAGGTCTGCATCGCGGCCAGCTTGTCCATGCTCGAAATGATTACTCATTAAAAATGATCAATCAAATGCATTATTCGATATTTATCAATTCGAGTGATCGGGCGATTCTGGACTCGAAACGAGCGTCGGCCCCATGGACGGCGGACGAGGAGGATCGAGCGATGACGGAATCACCCTTTCACGCGGGCGAGCAGCGGGTTCAGGAGCTTCTCGGTGTTCGAGGTCAGATCGAGCCCTGGGCGCGGAAGGTCGTGCGTCCGTTCCTGCCTGTGGAACATCGAGCCTTCTTCTCCGCGCTGCCGTACGTGATCGCCGCGGCACGCGACGCAGAAGGGCGGCCGTGGGCCACGCTCTTGCCGGGAAGCCCCGGGTTCATCGATTCGCCCGATGCCGAGACGCTCGTGATCGAGGGCGGGCCTGTCGCAGGAGACGCGCTGCATGGGCAGCTCGCGCCGGGAACCGATCTGGGCCTGCTGGGCATCGAACTCGCGACGCGACGGCGAAACCGTGTGAATGGTCGAGTGCGTGAATCGGGCGAGGGCCGAATCGTGTTCGGCGTCGATCAGAGCTTCGGCAATTGTCCGCAGTACATCTCGGAGCGTGAATGGCGCGTCGTCCGGAGCCAGGAACGCGCACCACTCCGCCGACAGGCCGACCGACTGAGTCCGGCCACAATGCTTCGCATTCGAAGCGCGGACACCTTCTTCATCGCGACCGGCCATCGCGAGTCTGCCGACGCGTCATGCTCGAGGGACGACCCGCGATTCGGGATGGACGCCTCCCATCGCGGCGGCGCGCCCGGGTTCGTTTCCGTCGAAGACGATCGAACGCTCGTCATTCCGGACTACGCCGGCAACAATCATTTCAATACGATCGGCAACCTGGTGATGGATCCGCGCGCGGGACTGCTCTTCGTCGATTTCGAATCGGGGGGCTTGCTGCAGCTGACGGGTCGGGCCGAGATCGAATGGGATTCGAACGCTGCATCGCGCTTTCCGGGGGCCCAGCGCCTGATTCGATTCGTCGTCGAGGAGGTCGTCGAACTCGAAGAAGCGCTTCCGCTGCGATGGGGCCGGGCGAGCGAATCCGCCCGCGCGCTCCGCGTCGTGGAGAAGACGCGCGAGAGTCGCGACGTCGTCTCCTTCGTCTTCGAAGGCGTCGACGGCCGACCGCTCTCGGAGTTTTCTCCCGGACAGCATCTGCCGATCGAGCTCGTGCTGCCCGACGAAGACGAACCCTCGTCGCGCACCTACTCCCTCTCCAATGCCCCGGGTGCGAATCGCTACCGCATCTCGGTCAAGCGCGAGGAGCAGGGACGGGTCTCGCGCCATCTGCACGACGAAGTCGAGGTCGGAGATCGCCTACGTGCGCGACCGCCGGCTGGCGACTTCGTCCTCGCCGAGTCGCGTCGCCCAATCGTGCTGGTGAGCGCGGGGATCGGGGTGACGCCACTGCTCAGCATGCTGCACGGCCTCGTCGACGCGGCCGACCTGCGGCCGGTCTGGTTCGTGCACGGGGCGCGCGACGGGGCGCACCATGCGCTCGCCGAAGAAGTTCGGAGTCTGGCCACGAGAAGCACGCACGTTTCGACTCACGTCGCCTACAGCCGGCCGCGACCCGAAGACAGGCGCGGGCGCGATTTCGATTCCGAAGGCCGCGTCACGGGTGCTCTCATCGAACGCGTGCTGCCCGTGTCGGTGAGCGAACTCGAAGCTGATTTCTATCTGTGTGGCCCCGTTTCGTTCATGGCGTCCGTCCAGGGCGACCTGGAGGAACGCGGCGTCTCGTCGGAGTGCATCCATTCGGAATCGTTCGGGCCGACGATCATCCAGTCCGGAGATTCGGCCCGCGATCCCTCCGTCGAACCTTCCGTCGACGTTAGTCGACGTTCAGCGCATTGAGCCCATCGACCGCGTCGACGTACTCCTGCACGAGATCGAAGATCACCTCGCGAGTCGAGCGGACCTCGTTCATCATGCCGACGACCTGGCCGACGGGATTGAACGAAACCGCCTGTGCGTGGCCCGAGGAGGCATAGCGCTGGGTGCGCGTGATCGCGTCCATCGTCACCATGTTCTGGAGCGGCATGCCGAGCGGGTCGGGCGTGTCCTCCGCTTCCCACGCCTCGGTCCATTCGTTCTTGAGCATGCGGCAGGGTTTGCCGGTGAACGATCGGGAGCGAACCGTGTCGGCGCTGGTCGCGCCGAGATAGGCCTCCATCTGTGCAGGTGGGCATTCGGCCTCTTCGACGGTGAGCCACAGGGAACCGGTCCAGACGCCTTGTGCTCCGAGTGAAAGCGCGGCGGCGATCTGTTCGCCCGATCCGATTCCGCCCGCAGCGAGGACGGGGGTCGGCGCGACGGCCTTGATGATCTGGGGCCAGAGCACGAGGCTGCCGACTTCTCCCGTGTGTCCGCCTCCCTCGGTGCCCTGCGCGATGATGATGTCGATCCCGGATTCCTTGTGCCGAACGGCCTGATGGACCTTTCCGCAGAGTGCGGCGACGAGGCGACCGCTGTCGTGAACGCGGTCGACGACCTCCGGCGGCGGCGTGCCGAGTGCATTCGCGATCAGCCGCACCTTCTCGTGCTGGAGGGCGACGTCGAGCTGTGGTGTCGCTGTCGCGAGGCTCATGCCGAGGAGTTCGTGGTGGGCCTCCTCGGGCGGCATCTCGGGAACGCCGTGGTCGGCGAGCAGCTTCGCGGCGAACTCCCGATGCTGTGTCGGGATCGCCTGTCGGAGTTGTTCTTCGAGCTTGGCCGGGTCGAGCTCGTCCATGCCCTCGTATTTCTGCGGAATTACGAGATCGACACCGTAGGGCTTGTCACCGACATGTTCGTCGATCCATCGACACTCGACCTCGAGCTGTTCGGGCGTGAAGCCGACAGCGCCGAGGACGCCGAGTCCACCGGCGTTGGAGACCGCTGCCACGACGTCGCGACAATGCGTGAACGCGAAGATCGGAAATTCAATGCCGAGTTGATCACAAAGAGCAGTACGCATATCGATCTCCGATGGATGTTGGGCCCGAACTCGAGGATCCGGGTGTTCAGAGGCGTTCCAGCCAGACCGGCAGTCCGTCTCGCGGTTTCGAGATCGGCGCTTGCTGGACGGGCATCGTGTAGTCGTCGGGAACGCGCAGGCGATACCGACGGAGCAGGTGGAAGAGCACGGTCGAAACCTGCGTCTCGGCGAATCGCTTGCCCAGGCACATGTGCGGGCCGCCGCCGAAGGGAATGAAGCTATGTGAATGTCGCTCGTGCTCGGCGCGCTCGGGGCCGAAGCGATCCGGGTCGAAGCGCCACGGGTCGTCCCACCAGTCGGGCATGTGATGCGTGAAGATCGGCGAGATCACGACGAGCGCGCCGGCTGGGATGTCGTACCCGTAGAGCTCGAAGTCCTTTTCGGCGATGCGCGGGATCACAGGCAGCGGCGGGTAGCGTCGGAGCGTCTCCTTCAGCACCAGAGCCGTGTTCTCCATCCGCGGCACGTCGTCGAACGCGAGGTCGTCGCCACCGATCGACTGGATCTCTTCGCGGATTCGCTCCTGCCACGCCGGGGCCTTGGCGAGTTCGTAGATCATCGAGCAGAGCGTGCTGGTCGTCGTGTCGTGTGCCGCCATCATGAGGAAGCTCATGTGGTCCACGATCTGGTCCGTCTCGAAACGCTCTCCCTCGGGCGTGATCGTTCGTTCCAGTCGTGCGAGCAGGTCCGGATCTTCGCCGCCTCGTTTGGATTCGATCATCTTCGAGAGGAAGTCGACCATGAAGCGGCGCGCCTTCAATCCGCGATTGAACTCGAGGCCGGGCAGGGGCAGTCGCAGCCTCGACATCGACGCGGAAACGAGGTCCTCGAAGGCGGTCTTCATCTCGTCGGTCACCGGTCCGAGTTCGGCCCCGACGAAGACCCGCGCGGCCATGTCGAGGGTCAGGCGCTTCACGGCCGGAAACATCTGGACGGCTTCACCCTCTCGAAACCAGTCCTCGACCGCCTCGGAGATCATCGGATTCATCGCCGTCGCATAGTCGCGCAGCACGGGACGCTTGAAGGCCGTGTGCATGATGCGGCGATCCGTCTTGTGTTGCTCGCCGTCCATCAGCAGCAGGCCGTTCGGGAAGATCCGACCCATGATCGCCATCCACGGCTTGCGCGCCGAGAAGATCCGTTCCTGATCGAGTAGGACGAGCCGATTGGCGTCGGGTCCGAGGAGGTTGACCATCTTGAGCATCGGCAGCGATTGACACGAGACGGGGCCGAACTCGTTGTAGATCTCGCGCAATCCGCCGTGCATGTCGGCGCGTTCGCGCTCCGGATTCATGATGCGGTCGAGGAGCACGCGGAACGGAACGCGTGGCATCGGTTGGCCGCGCAATCCGGCTCCGCCCGGGTCGGACGTCGTCGAGATTCCGGTCATGTTGCTTCCCCCCTGCGGCGTCGAGTTGTTACGTTTCTGTACGACTCGTACGCGACGGACCTCTGTCGACAATGATAATGGAAGGGATCGGTCTTGAAAGGTCGAGCCATCGCAGCTTTCGAGGAGCGATTTCGCGAATCCCCGTCGATCTTGATCCGCTCCCCGGGCCGAGTGAATCTGATCGGTGAACACACCGACTACAACGATGGCTTCGTGCTTCCCATGGCGATCGATCGGGCGGTCTGGCTCGCTCTCCGTCCGCGTGACGATTCGCGGGTCGTCGTCGTGTCCCTCGACCGGGAAGAGCCTGTCGACTTCGACCTTTCGGGTTTCGAGCGTGAGGCCGGGGGCTGGGCCGAGTACGTGAAGGGTATGGCGAGGATGATGATCGACGGGGGAAGGCCCTTGTCGGGCTGGGAAGGCGTGCTGGCGAGCGATGTCCCCATCGGCTCCGGGCTCTCGTCGTCTGCGGCGCTGGAGATGGCCATCGGTCGGGCGTTCTGCAGTGTCAGTGATCTCGCTTTCGACGGAATCGAGATGGCGAGATGGGGGCAGAGGGCCGAGAACGAATGGGTCGGAGCGAATACCGGCATCATGGACCAGGCGATCTGTGCAAATGGAAAGGCGGATTCCGCGCTGCTGATCGACTGCCGGAGTCTCGAGATGACGCCGGCGGTTCTGCCCCGGGGCACGGCCATTCTGATCATGGACACGATGACGCGACACTCGCATGCGAGTTCGGGCTACAACGAGCGGCGCGAGAGTTGTGAGCGGGCGGCGAGCTTCTTTGGTGTCGATCGGCTGCGCGATCTCGGCGAACAGACATTTCGAGAGAGAGCCTCGCAGCTCGACGACGTGACGCGTCGTCGAGCGCGCCACGTTCTGACCGAGAATGCGCGGGTCCTGGCGGCAGTCGACGCCATGGCGGCGGATGACGCCGTCGCTCTCGGGCGGTTGATGAACGAGAGTCATGCGAGTCTTCGCGACGATTTCGAGGTCACGAACGACGAACTCGACATCATGGCGCGGATCGCGCGAGAGCAGCCCGGCTGCTTCGGGGCACGAATGACCGGCGGCGGCTTCGGGGGGTGCGCGGTGGCGCTGATCGAGAACCGCGTCGTTGGCCGGATCGAATCGGCCATCTCGGCCGCGTACGAGAACGAGACCGGGCTTCGCCCCGAAGTCTTCGTCACGCATGCCGCGGATGGGGCTGGCATCGAAGACTGAAACGCGGGCGTTCTCCGCATGCGCGACTGCGATAGGCTTGACCGCGCATGTCCGACGACTCCAGGAATGACGAGATGGATGACGCCGAGGAAGCTTCCGCGATGCGCGCCCTTCCGATCGGCCGCGGTTGGCGCAATCCCGAACTCGTTTGTCTGAACAGGCTCCCGGCTCGTGCGCCGCTCGTACCCTTTCCGGACGTCGACATGGCGAGTCGCGGGGATCGCGGTGAGTCCCCCTGGTTCCTGTCGCTCGACGGCGACTGGCCCTTCGCGCTCTTCGACCGTCCGGACGACGTGCCCGCCGAGGCGCTTGCGCGGGACTTCGATGATTCGAGCTGGTTCGGACTCGAGGTCCCGGGCAACTGGACGATGCAGGGATTCGATCAGCCTCGGTACACGAACGTGCAGATGCCCTTTCCCGAGGCGCCTCCGGATGTTCCTTCCGAGAATCCGACGGGTGTGCATCGTCGACATTTCGAGATCCCCGAGAGCTGGCGGGGCAGACGAGTCGTCCTGCATTTCGGCGGTGCCGAGACGGTCCTCTACGTGCATGTGAATGGAACCTTCGTCGGAATGAGCAAGGATTCGCGCATGTCGGCGGAGTTCGATGTGACGGACTTCGTCTCGCCGGGCCGGAACTGTCTGACCGCGACCGTGATCCGCTGGTCGGACGCGAGCTTTCTCGAAGACCAGGATCATTGGCGCATGGCCGGTCTGCATCGCGAAGTGTTTCTCTACTCGACCGACACGACGCGCATCGCCGATGTGCACGCCATCGCAGACTGGGATCCAGAGACCGAGCGCGCTCATCTCGAGCTCGAGACCGAGGTCGCGTTCCAGGGCGAGCAGGAGGCGGGCTGGCGAATCGAGGCCCGAGTGAACGGGCCGAAGGGGCGTCCGGCGATCCGCCGCGAGCTGTCCGCGGACGTGCCGGTCGCCCATCCGCATTGGGCGCTCCGGGCCTTCAAGTTCGAAGGACATGTCGCTCGGATCGAGACGCCTCTCCCCCGGGCCCGGCCGTGGTCCTCCGAGTCCCCCGTCCTCTATCGGCTGCTGGTCTCGCTCGTCGATCCCGAGGGCGTCGTTCGCGAAACCGTGACGTGTCGTGTCGGATTCCGACGCGTCGAGGTGGCCGAGCGCGAACTGCGCGTCAACGGGCGCGCCGTTCCGATTCGTGGCGTGAATCGTCACGATCACGACGAGTACAGGGGCAAGACCGTCACCCGGGCGGACATGCGGGAAGACGTCCTGCTGATGAAACGATTCCACTTCAACGCCGTGCGGACGTCGCACTATCCGAACGACCCCCACTTCTACGATTTGTGTGACGAGTACGGACTCTATGTCGTCGACGAAGCGAATCTCGAATCGCATGCCCTCATGCAGTCGCTCGCGAAGGACGCTCGCTACGAGCACGCGATCTTCGACCGCATCATCCGCATGGCCCGCCGCGACCGGAATCATCCGAGCATCATCCTCTGGAGCCTCGGGAACGAATCCGGCTTCGGGCCGGTCCTGGCGGCTTCGCGCGCCTATCTGCACGAATTCGACGGAACGCGCCCTGTTCAATACGAGGGGGCGCTCGGGGCCGAACGCGCGCGCCTCGGCTTCTCGGGTGGCGATCCCGAAGAGGCCTACTACGAACGTTGGGCCGATTCCGACATCGTGGCGCCGATGTACCCCGAGATCGACGAGATCGTTCGCTGGGCCCAGACGTCGGGCGACGAACGTCCGATGATCATGTGCGAGTACTCGCATGCGATGGGCAACAGCAATGGAAGTCTTGGCGACTACTGGAAGGCGATCGAAGAGACGCCCGGACTTCAAGGCGGGTTCATCTGGGATTGGATCGATCAGGGCTTGCGGCGCGAGAACGCGGATGGACGCGTCGACTGGCTCTACGGGGGAGACTTCGGGGACGCGCCGAACGATTCGAATTTCTGCGTGAACGGGATGATCGGGCCCGACCGAACTCCGCATCCGGCGATGTTCGAATGGAAGAAGATCGCTCAGCCGATTCGCGCAGAGGCGGTCGACCTGCGACGCGGTCGAATCCGCATCGTGAGTCGAATGGACTTCGAGTCGCTCTCCTGGTTGCGCGGTCGCTTCGAGTTCGAAGTCGATGGTGAGGTCGTTCAGCGGGGCCGGCTTCCGCGCCTCGACATCGCACCCGGCGAGGCGAGGACGATCACGCTTCCTTTGCGGCGTGACGGACTAGCTGGGGAGGGGAGGCTGACGCTGCGTTTCCATGCGCGTGCTGCGTCGGCGTGGGTCGGCCGAGACGAAGAGGTCGCCTGGGAACAGCTCGTCGTCCCGCTCGTGAAGGCCCGCGGCCGCGCGAGTCGACGAAACGGCCCAATGCTCGCGATCGAACGTCCTCTCATCGAGCGGGACGCCCGCCGTGCGAGCATTCGATCGGGCGATGTCTCGCTCGAACTCGATCTTCACGAGCATCGTCTCGGCTCGATCGTGGCCGACGGTCGTCCACTCGCGGAGCGTGCTCCCGTGCTTCAGCTCTGGCGCGCGCCGATCGACAATGACGGGCTCTATACCGGGGGCGTCGTATCGCGCTGGCGTGAATGGGGTCTCGATCGGTTGTCCATCGGGACGAGGTCGTCTTCGGTTCGCCGACGCGGCGAGGCTGTCATCCTGGGAATCGATGAGGTCTGGCATGGTGCGACGCCGGAGATCGCGATTTCGCATCGACAGAGGATCACGATCGAGAGGGGTCGGCTGCATTTCGCGCACGACGTCCGCATTCCCAAGAGCGTCAACGATCTGCCTCGCGTGGGCGTTCATTGGGTCCTGCCCGCGGATTGCGAAGGCGTCGAATGGTTCGGTCTCGGCCCTCACGAGAACTATGTCGATCGGCGGGAGGGGGCCTATCTCGCGCGCCATCGATCGCGAGTCGAGGACCTCTTTCATCCCTACGTCCGGCCACAGTCCCAGGGCAACCGAACGGGACTGCGTCGATTGGCCGTTCGCCGAAGCGACGGAACCGGTCTTCGGTTCGTGCCAGACGAATGCCTCGAGTTCACTCTGCTCGGTCATTCGGAGGACGCGCTCGATCGCGCCGAACATCTCGCGGAACTCGAGCGCGACGGCTTCGTTCACCTATCGCTCGACTTGCAGCAGCGTGGTGTCGGTACGGGCGCCTGCGGACCGGACACGCTTCCGCGCTATCGCGTACGGGGTGGCCGACACCGTTTCGGGTACATGTTGGTTCCGCTGGGAGCGGAAGACGCTCTCTAGCGCGATGGTCGTGGAGCCACAATCTGTGGCGAGATGGCTCGGTCGCGATTGCGAGGGCGCATCCATGTGATTCTCCCGAGCGGCATGGATGTTGCTCCCCTAGACTCGTGGGATCCCCCCGGTGTCGAGGTCGAGGAATATGTTGGAGCGGGTGCGCGACGACTCGGGGTACACGGATGGCTGGCTTCATCCGGACTTCATTTCAGTAGCGAAGATCATGCGGACCCTACTGCGTCGGTATGACGGTGGCGCGGCCGCCTGCGTCTATCACCGTGGCGAATGCGTCGTCGATCTGTGGGGCGGCGTGCAGAACAAGACGGGCAAGCTCTGGAAGAAGGACACGATGGCGCCCAGCTTCTCGACCACGAAGGGCGTGGCGTCGACCCTCGTCCACATCATGGTCGACCGCGGACTGCTCGACTACGACGAGCGCGTCGCGACCTATTGGCCCGAATTCGCGCAGGCAGGGAAGCGGGACATCACTCTGCGTCAGGTCCTGACGCATCAATCCGGCCTCTACCATATTCGACAGATGATCGATCACGCGGATCGAATGCTCGATTGGGATCATATGATCGAGGCGATCGAGCGAACGGAGCCGATCCATCCGCCCGGCGAACGCACGGGCTATCACGGATTGACGTACGGGTATCTCGTCGGCGAAGTGCTCCAGCGCGTGACGGGCGAGAGTTTCTCCGATCTCGTCGAGAGCGAGATCGCGGGACCGCTCGGACTGGACGGGATGTACGTCGGTGCACCGGACGAAGTACACGGCCGCGCGGCCGAGTTGATGTGGTCGCGCGCGGCCAACGCGCTTCGAACGGCGCCACCGCCAGGCCTGATTGCACAGGGACTGGGTTCGCTCGCGACGGCGGGGAACGGTTGGGTTCGTGAGTCGCTTCGGCGGATCGGGGTCGAACTCGACGTGGCGAGTCTCTTCGATGCTCTAGCGCCGCGCGGGATCAGCCGTTTCGAATTCGATTCGGGCGAGACCATGCGCGCGGCGATCCCGGCGGGCAACGGGCTCTTCACCGCGCGTTCGCTGGCGAAACTCTACGCGGCGCTCGCCAATGGCGGCGAACTCGACGGGGTGCGCCTGATCTCGAAACGCACCCTCGCGCGGGCGACCGAACGCCAGGAGTCGACGAAGCGCCTGGCCGTGATCCCCTTCGACATGCGCTGGCGACTCGGATACCACGGCGTCGCGACGACGCGCGGATTCCCGAAGCATGGTTTCGGACACTTCGGCTTCGGAGGTTCCGGTGCCTGGGCGGATCCCAGTCGAGAGCTGTCCGTCGCGCTGATCGTGAATTGCGGAATGGGCACGCCCTTCGGCGACACGCGAACGGCCCGAGTGAGCGGTGCGGCCCTTGGCGCGGCGATCTCGCGCATGCCGCCGCGTGACCGCGTACGGGGGCGCAAGTGGTGGACTCCGGAAGGGGCTCGGAGAAGCGAGGATCGGGACCGCTCGGGCGCGTCTCATGTGATCTGAGTCGAACCGGTCATCCGGAAGAGGGATTCGAAGCAGGGAGTCGAGATGGCCCTACCGCGAATGCGGCCTTCGTTCGTGATCGACGCGCGCTGTCATCCCGAAGACATCATGGATGCCCTGCGTGAGCATCTCGAAGCCAATCCGCAGCGCGTCGCCGCGACCTTCTCCCAATATCATGGCGTCCTCCAGTCGAACGACGATAGGCCGCGATTCTGGGCGCCGTGTCTGGATCTCTCCGTCGAAGACACGAGTCGCGCCACGCCCTCCGGAACGGGCGTCGCGCCCGAACTCGTCGTAGCGACGAAGCTCTGGGGCACGTTCTCGCCCAGGCCTGAGATCTGGACGGGCTTCGTCTTCGCGATCGGAACCTCGGTCGTCATCTCCGTGATCTCGGTCTTCTTCGGGATTGCACAGATCATGTCCGGTGAGGCGCCCTCGGCCTTCGTCGTGCCGGTCGTCGCGATGCTCCTGGCCGCCGGCCTCTATGCATCGGCGCTCGTCGGGCAGGGGCTCAGTCTCGACGAGATGTATCGGATCCGGAACTACGTCGACACGTGCTTGCAGGCAGCGGAAGAGAGGGCGCGCCGTCGGCCGCCCATCCGGGCCGACGCGTCGTCACAGCTCTGAGCGAGAGGATGCGTTCGAAGCCGCCGCCGCTGCAGTCGCTCGTCTATGCGCGCGTCGCATTCCGAGGATGGGGATCGAGATCCCGATCAGCATGATGATGCCGCCCTGAACCTCTCTCAGGCTCGGTAGGTCGTCGAGGATCAAGTACGCGACGAGGACCGTGAGGGGCGGAGCGGCCAGCGTCGCTAGCGTCGTCAGTCGTGCTTCGATGTAGCGGGATGAGGTCATCATGCAGAGGCGGCCGGCAAAAGGGCCGAAGAACGCGGCGAGGGCCGCATAGCCCGCCTGTTCGATCCCGATCTCGAATAGCGAGTCGGGAAATCCATTCCACACGAACCAGAGTCCCACGGCGAGCCAGAGGCGCAGGGCATTCACCGAGACCGTGTCGATGCGAAAGATGTAGCGGCGCGTGATCACGACCATCGAGCCGAAACAGGAAGCCGCGAGGACGCCCCAGGCAATGCCCGCATCGCGCCCATCGTCGATCGCGAGTCCGCCCGGATCCTGCAGGAGTAACAGGCCCGCGCCAGCGACGGCCGTGCCGACCCAGAATCGCCAGTCGATGCGTTCGCCCAGGAGCGGCCAGGCCAGCAGGGCGACGATGATGACCTCGCCCCGCTGGACGACGGTGAGTAGCGCCGGGGATATCAGTTCGATGGCCTTCGCGCTCGCGAAGTTTCCGAATAGGGTACAGACGGCGAGCGCGGTCGCGATGCGCAGGTCGAACGCGCGAAATGCGGGAAACGATCTTTGTTGGGCGGCGGTGAGAATGCTCGTGAAGACGGCGGCCGACACCAGCAGGACGAGTGTGCTCATGCGAGCTTCGCCGAGATTGCTTGCGAGCTTCCACGGAACGACGAAGGCCGCGATGCCGAGCGCGGAGGCGAGGGCCCAGAAGATCCCTCGGCGATGGTCGTTGGGCATGGGGACCTAGTCCGAACCCATCTCTCGCAGCACGCGCTTCAGGACCTTGCCCGTCGGATTGCGCGGGATCTCATCGAGGAAGACGACGTCGCGGGGAACCTTGTGGCGCGCGAGATGGTCGCGAACGTAGGCCTTCGCCTCGTCCTCGGAGAGGCTCGCGTCCTCGTTCAGTACGACGAAGGCCTTGAGTCGCTGTCCGAAGGTCTCGTCGTCGACACCGATCACGGCGGCTTCGAGAAGCGACGGGTGGTCCGAGAGCAGGTCCTCGACTTCGGCTGGGAAGACGTTCTCTCCTCCCGATACGATCATGTCGTCGTCGCGTCCCTCGACGAAGAGGAAGCCCTCATCGTCGAAATGCCCGACGTCCCCGATCGACATCAGGCCGTCGATCATCGCCTTCCCACCGCCGCCGGTATAGCCCTCGAACTGCTGACTGTTGCCGACGAAGATGCGACCGGTCCTTCCCTGCGGAACCGGTCGGTCGTTCTCGTCGAAGATGCGCACAGTCGTTCCGAGCGGGGGCTTCCCGGCAGTACCGGGCGCGGCGCGAAGCTCCTGGGGTGTCGCGATCGAGGTGACCGACACCTCAGTCGATCCGTACATGTTGTAGAGGTTGTCGCCGAAGGTATCCATCCAGCGCAGCGCGAGTTCGCCCGGGAGCGCTGAACCGCTGCATCCCACGCGCTTCAATGAAGACGTGTCGTATTTGCGGATCACCTTCGGATCGAGCGCGAGGATGCGATTCAGCATCACGGGGACGACGGCTATCGACTCCACCTGGTACTTCTCGATCGCCTGGAGGACGGACTCGGGCTCGAAGCGTCTCTGCAGGACGATCGTGTTGGCGAAGAGATTGCCGAGGGCGAAGTTGATCAGTCCCCAGGCATGGAACGTGGGGGCGCAGACGAGCATCGTCGCACCCACGCGAAAGGGCATTCGCTCGAAGAAGCCGATCATGCCGTCGAGGTCGCCGGATGCCGACGAGCGATTGGCGCCCTTGGGCGTCCCGGTCGTGCCGGAAGTGAGAATCGTCGAGCGGCCCATCTTGGACGGCTTCGGCGGATTCACGGGGGCGTTCTGCCGGGCGAGGTCGTCGAGGGTCGGGACGGCCGGATTGCCCTCGCTCCAAGCCAGGAAGCGCTGGAGCTTGCTGCCGCCGTGCTCGACGATGTCGCTGAACTCTTCGTCGTAGATCAGCGTGCCGGCGCCTTCGCGCGTCAGCACGTCTTCCAGCTGCGGGCCCGCGAAGCCCGTGTTCAAGAAGAGCGAGTCCGCTCCGAGAAGGCCGGCGGCGGTCGTCGCTTCGACGAAGCCGCGATGATTGCGGGCGAGGATCGCGACGTTGTGGCCGGGGCCGACGCCCGCGGCGCGCAGGCCCTGCGCGATGGAGAGGCTGCGGCGGCGGAGTTCACTGAACGTCGTCGTGCCGGAATCGTCGATGACGGCCGGAGCGCGGCCTCGATAGTAGTGGCCTCCGACCACGCCGACGGCGAGGCTGGGCCCGCTCTCGATCGCGCCGCGCGTCATGGCGGCGACATAACGTGGCGACAGGATGCCGACGCGATTGAGGACGCGGAAAGTATGCGCGCCTCGCTTGACGATTCGGCCCAGGCGGGGGGACTCGGTAGGCATCGATCTCTCCTCGTGCTTGTGCCTATACTACGGCATCGCCGGTCGCTCCGGGCCCCGCCCGACGGCCTCTCTGCACGCACTCACGCACATGCAAGAACTCGGGAGAATCGTGGTGTCGACCAGAATCGTACTCATCGGCGCGGGCAGCGCTCAATTCGGCTTCGACATGCTGGGGGACTTCTTCCAGAGCCCGGTGCTATCCGACTGCCAGATCGTGCTGCACGACATCAACGCCGAAGCCCTCGAGCGCGTTCGCAAGGCGGGACAGGCGTTTGTCGACGAGAAGGGCCTCGACGTCGAACTGACGGCCACACTCTCACGACCCGAGGCGCTGGCCGGTGCCGACTTCTGTGTGATCGCGATCGAAGTCGGCGATCGATTCGCCTTGTGGGAACTCGATCAGAGTGTCCCTCGACAGTTCG
>Ga0315338_1002811_pt1 | contig 16351 bp, 9 predicted proteins | sample ASW8metaG_FD_204518 | JGI IMG/M metagenome (GOLD analysis project Ga0315338, IMG submission 204518) | Ammonia-oxidizing marine archaeal communities from Monterey Bay, California, United States - ASW #8 | ecosystem: Environmental > Aquatic > Marine > Coastal | place: USA: California | collected... | reverse complement strand
CGCACTTCTGCCTCAGGCCAGGATAGGTAACTGGATCGCCTCGGCCTGGATTCGGATCGTCACGGGGGTCGTGTTTACCGATCTCGGACCGTTCCGTGCCATCTCGACCGCGGCCCTCGATCGGATCGGGATGGCAGACACAAACTACGGTTGGACCGTGGAGATGCAGCTGAAGGCGGCCCGAGCGGGGTTGCGCTGCCTGGAAGTTCCCGTTCGCTACCGGAGGCGGCGGGGCGGTCAGAGCAAAGTGACTGGAACGATTCGGGGCACCTTTGGAGCCAGCGTGAAGATCCTCTGGAGCCTGGCGAAGTACAGCTTCTGGAAGCCAAGGAGCTGAGTCGCAAGCCGGGTTGTCATTCCTCGATCCAGGTGGTTCCGGCTGAGGGTTCCTTCCGAAACGAGTTTTTCCGGTCTTTCGAAGCGATCGTTCCCGAGAACGGGCGTGAGATGGTACCGTTCCGGAACCGTTGCTCCCAGGACCTCGGCCGAGCGCTTGTTCGGACGGCGTAAACCAGTTCGGCGGCGACGCCTACGACCCACAACACTTTTACGGAGGATCCATGCGCGGCATCGTTCTGGCCGGCGGTCTCGGTTCGAGACTGGCCCCGTTGACCAATGTGACGAATAAGCATCTCTTGCCCGTCTACGACAGACCCATGATTCATTACCCCATTCAAACGTTGGTCAACGCTGGAATCCGCGACATCCTCCTCGTCACGGGTGGAAACTATGCGGGGGACTTCCTTCGTCTTCTTGGGAACGGTAAGGATTTTGACCTCACCCACATCGACTACGTCTATCAGGAGGGAGAGGGAGGCATTGCGGAGGCCCTCGGTCTGGCCGAATACTATGCAAGAGGTCAGAAGATGGTTGTCATTTTGGGCGATAACATCATTGAAGACGATATCACTCCGTACGTGGAAAAGTTTGCCGCCCAAGAGTCTGGTTCGCGGATCCTCCTCAAAGAGGTCGAAGACCCGGAACGTTTCGGGGTCGCGGAAATCGACGGCGATCGCGTCGTCAGGATCGAAGAGAAACCGCGGGATCCGAAGTCGCGATTTGCGGTGACCGGGATCTACATGTACGACGCTGCCGTTTTCGACATTATTCCGACTCTCAATCCCTCGGGACGTGGAGAGTTGGAAATTACCGATGTGAACAATGCCTTCATCGATCGGGGTGAAATGCACTTCGATTACCTGAAGGGTTGGTGGACAGACGCTGGCACGTTCGAGTCTCTGCATCGTGCCTCCCGACTCGTGCACAGTCAGCGTTTTGGTTCGGTCAACTTGCAATAGCTCACTGCGCCGCGATTGCTCGGGATCGAGGGTCAGTGAGTGGTTCCACAGTTCGCTCCGGAGAACTGATAAAGGTCCTCGATGCTCGATCTCGTCCGAGCCAATCGCTTCTTTCGACTCCCGATGCTGATCGTCGGCCTGGTCGGTTGCGCTCTCCTCCTCATCGGAGTCGGAGCGGCCAGGAGTGCCGAATTCACCTGGACCGATCCTCTCTTCGGGAAAAGCTGGGAGCTCACTCCGATTCCGGGGGAGTTCCTTCTCCACTTCAAAGCGAGTGGCGCGGGCGAATTCAAGGGCAATGACGAAGTCGAAGCCGAGGCTTTTGTTCCATTCCTCGAGGAGATAGGAGCCGCGGCCGCGGAAGACTATCGACCTGCCACGCAGACCCTGCGGGTTCAAGCCAACGTCGAGTCCGCCGAGCTACTCGCACAACGCATAACTGCTTCCCTGGACTCGGGGACTTCGCTTCCCCGACTAAGCGGGTCGGTCGAACCGGGAGTTGTTCTCGTCACTCCGGTCGTGCGCGATGGGGAGGGGTTTACCAAGTTTTTCCGTCCGCACGAATTGATGATCCAGTTTAACGTCTCCCTCTCGGCGGACGAGGTCGAGGCCAGAGTCGAATCGAGTGGACTTTCGATTGCCCGGGATTACTGGACACCGGGCCTCTTCCGTTTCTCAGCGCCCGCATCCGTCGATTTGTTCGAGATGATCGACGAGTGGGCGGCTCGAGATGACGTGCGATTTGCCGAGCCAGCCTACCTTTGTTTTGATGACCTTCTAGCTGTTTCAGCCCGCGTTCCCGAGTCTCCCAACGATCCCCTCTTTCCCAACCAATGGGGTCTTCGCAACTCCGGCGCCGGGAATTGGAAGCCAACCGCCGATGTCCAGGCGGATGCGGCCTGGTGGATCGAAACGGGGCAGCCTGATGTGATCATTGCCTACATTGATTCGGGGGCTGACTTCGGTCACGAAGATCTGGCTCCGAATCTGCTTCCGCGAAATGGCGATGATTGGAATTTTCAGGACGAGGAGAGTGATGAGCCCTTCGACGTTATGAGCCACGGGACCGCGGTGGCCGGGATTGGATCCGCCGTCCAAAACAATGGCCTGGGCATCTCAGGCCTGGCGCCGGGAGCCCGTTTCATGCCGTTGCGAGTTTCCCTCGAGGCCGGCGACTACGCGGAGCGGGCTGATGCCATCAACTACGCGGCTTCCCGGCGCGCGGACTTCGACGCGATGATCCTCAACTGTTCCTGGGGAAGCGCGAGCGGCGATTTTACGGCGCAACGTCTCGCTATCGAGGACGCCTACGCCGCCGGCTGCGTTCTTGTTTGTGCGGCTGGAAACTCCGACGATGCCATCATCTATCCGGCCAGGTATCCGGAGACGATCGCGGTCGGCGCGACGAGCCCCTGTGACGAACGTACGCAGAGCAACTCTTGTGACGGCGAGAATTTTTGGGGCAGTTGCTTTGGACCCGAACTCGATGTCGTTGCGCCCGGAGTTGGAATCCAAACGACCGACCGAACTGGCGCCTTCGGTTACACGAGCACGAATTATCATGCTGGGTTCAACGGAACGTCCTCCTCCGCCCCCTTGGCCAGCGCCACCCTAGCCCTTCTCTACAGCGTCGACGCGGGTCTGAACGGAGAGGACGCCCGGCAGCTTCTCCATGCCGGAGCCGACGATGAAGTGGGGCGGCCTGGAGAAGATGGGCCGGGCTTTGACATCTATCACGGATTTGGTCGGGTCAATGCCTATCGATCCCTCGTTCTTGCCACCCATCCAGACGGGATCAATGATGATTTGGAAACCGGTGCAGCACGTTGGAAACATGAGCCGCTCGAGAATGGTCTCGACGTCTGGAATCTTTCCTCCAGTGACAATCACACCACCGGCGGCAGTTTTAGTTGGAACTCGGCCGAGCCTGGCAGTGGAGCGTACCCCCCGGGGACTCACGCTGCTCTGTACGCACCAGACTTCTGGGTGCCGGCAGAAGGACGCCTGAAGTTCTGGCATCAGATGAATGTGACAGAATTCAGCTCCGGGATCGCTGCCGATGGCGGGCGTCTCGAGGTGAGTACTGATGGCGCGGAATCCTGGGAGCCCCTCGTTCCCGAGGGCGGATACACTCATGTCACCGGAGTCCTCTCCGATCCCTTTCCAATGTCGACGTCCGTTTTCTCTGGCGACTTCGATTGGATAGAGTCGGAAGTGGATCTCTCCTCCTACGCGAACGGGCCGATCCGAATACGTTTCATTTTTGGATCGCGTCCCGATCTCGATCCGGAATCGGCCGGGTCGGGTTGGTGGATCGACGACGTGCGGATCGTCGTTTCCCCGTCGAGCACTCCTGAGACGAACGAGCGAGTCAGAGAGTCGGCGCTTTGGATGTCCGTGCCGTCGATAGTGACGGACGCGGTCGAGGTTCGTTTCGGGCAGTCCGACGGCGGCGGGGCGTTCTTGACCGACGTCAGCTGGACCCTCTACGGACCAAACGGTCGCGCGCTCATGTCGGACAGGCTTCCCCAGCTTGGACCTGAGCCTGCCGTCTTCATCTTCGATCCCGCGCAAAGTGGTGAGGCTATCGCTTCGAGTGGCGTCTACTTCCTCCGTCTCCGGGCGGGTCGGGAAGCGGTCACCCAGAAGTTGACGGTGCTTCGCTGAGACCCACTCGACGTCAACGACCTAAAGGATGCGGAGGATCAGTTCCTTCGCCGGTAGTTTCGACGACGAGATGAACGCGCGCTCTTCTGGTCCCAGAACCCGGAACACGCGATAGCAAAGGGCCGCGACCAGACCGGCGAGAATCGTCAGCGGAAGTAGCTTGAGCGTAGAGTCTGCCCACGGCTTCAGGAAAAAGAGCAGGAAGATCGGCGAACTGGCGGTGAAGATCTTCAGGATAAAGGCCCAGGGAATCGTCAGCCCAGGCACGTAGCGTTTGGCAATGTGCCAACGGATGAACGGGGTCAGGGCCGTGACGAAACCAGTCGGGATCGTTGCTCCTAAGAGTCCGTACTTGGGAATCAGCCAAAGGTCGAGCCCAATTGTGATCGCCGCGTAGCCGACGTTGAGGAGCAGGTTTACCCACACTTTTTCCACAACATAGATCGCCATGGAAAGCGGAGTTCCGAAGAACGTCGTCATAAAGATGAGGAAGAAGACCTGACAATAGGGTCCGGCGGCGGCGTATTCGTTTCCGTAAAGAGCAATCACCACGAGATCTCCGAGTACGAATCCGATGTAAGCAATCGGAACGACAGCGAAGAAGAGCAGACGATAGTAGTACGAGATGATCTCGGGGATCCGTTCCTTGGTGACCTTGGACGACTCGGAGAAGCTGGCCAGCACCAAGGGATAGATCGCGTTGGGAATGAATTCCATCGCCTGCTGGGGAAGTGTGTAAGCGCGATCGAAGAATCCAGCCATCTCCGGAGAGTGGAAACGTCCAATGAGCAGGGTTTCGGAAGAGCCCCAAACGAGAAAGTGGAGAAAGTTGTTCGGTACCCATGGGACCGCATAACGGAGGAGCCGGCTCCAGGGAAACTCGGAGCCGGTTGTACGCAGCGACTTCTTCTCACCGTGAAATCGTCTCAGCATCCAAACGACGATGAGAAAGTTGGCCAGGTGGCCGATCGCGATGGCGTAGAGCACGCCTTCGATGCGGAGGCCGACGGCAAAGAGCGCGACGGTCATTCCGGCGGAAACGAGCGTGCCGAGGGAGAGGCTGACCGCGACCTCCCGGGCCTTGTACGATGCGATCGCGTAGCTGTTCATCGTCGATGCGGACACCTGTACGACGGAGAGCAGGACCCCAAGGAGGAAGATCCGGGCGTACTCAGGTTGAAAGTCGTAGAGGAACTTCCGTCCCAGAAAGAGCGCGAGGACGGAGAAAAACCAGAGCCCCGATTGCAGTCCGAGGCAACGAAAGAGGAGGGCGCGACTCTGATCCACGCCTGCGCTGACCCGAATCTCCGGCACGAACCGGTTCAGGGCCTGCATCAGGCCGAGGTTGAAGAAGATGATGATTCCGGTCAGGGCGGCCTGCACGATCTTGAGCCGGCCGGCGTCGAACTCACCAAGGGTTCGAAAGATGACGACAGAGGTCCCCAGTGTGACCACGGTCTGGACGACACGCGGCAAAAACGTCCAGTAGAGCGCGCCGGTCATCTTGTCGCGAGTTGAAGGAGGCGTCTTCGCAGGCGTTGTCATAGTTGAGCGACGTGCACGTTAGGGAATAGAGGTGGCCGGAAGATCCATCCCGGAACACTACGCGCGCGAACTGTTAAGGTCAATTGTCCGTCCGCATTAGCGGGCCCATCTCGATCTCGTCCGCTTTGACAAAACTTGCGCGGATGGGGCTGGACGAAGTTCGGGGGGCGTGATAAGCTCATGAGCAGGTTTCATGTTTGTTTTCGACCCACCTTCTTCGGAGGACAGCTTAAGGCACTTTGCTACTGAGCTTTTAATTGAAGAGACCAGATAGCGATTCTAACGGGCTTCTCCCATTGGGATGCCAAGTTGTTCAGTCTTCGTTTTCGTCACTACAGTGAGTCTTTGTTGAGCTTTCGAATCGGCCTAGTTTTGCTCGTATTCTGTCTGTTCGTTGGGCCTGCCCACGCGCAGTCGGATACCGAGACGCAGATCGCGCCCGACGACTCGACGAAAACGATGACATGGTTCGATCGGCTGGGAGTTCAGCCGGAATACCGGAGTAGTTTTCGCGTGAACCGCACTTCGACAAATTGGGACGAATCACTCCAACTTAATGAGCAGTTCGGTTCGATCGCCTTTGCCACCGATTGGAACGTCGGGTTCCAGCAGAATCCCACGCAAAACGATCGGCGCCAGCAGACCGGGAAAGGCCGAGTGAGCCTCGAACACGTCAGCGACACCTTTGGTGGCTGGTCGTTCGGGACGGCTGGAGAGCTCAACCAGAGGAGTTCCCGCACGGATTTTAGTAGCCAGACGAGCAATGATAGCGAGATCGGGCTCGTTCTTTCGAGTGGGGGGCTTGGCGAGGCTCTGCGGCGAAACCGGGACTGGGCTGTCGATACGTTCACCTGGGACGTGACGGGTACCGCGGGAATCACGAGCGAATACACCGCCAGCGAACGCCGCTCACGCGAGGAAGGGAATCCGCTCGACCGGGCGGACTCGACCGATGCGAGCGGATTTCTCCGCGAAATCTCCACCGAGTTGTTCTACGCACCGCGAGAGTCTTGGACTGTAACGGTCGATGCCAAGGCCAACCGGGTCCGAGAAGATTTCAAGACCGACCTTGCCTTTCCCGACTCTTCAGCCGTCCTCGAGGGAACCAATGAGAACGAGAACGAGACCTTCAACGTCACGGCCTCCTGGAAACCGAGCCGTGACACCTCGTTCGAATTTCGTCACAACCGGGTTCACGATGTCTCGCAGGAATTCTCCACGACCGAGTTGGCTCAGGATACGCGGACGGGGACCGAGCGGTCGGTCTCTCTCAGCCTGAAGGGCGAGCCATTCTGGGGTGTCGAGCACCTGATCAGCGCGAGCAATCGCTTTCTCGACACGGAATATGTCCTCGCGGATCGGGGAGCTGGTTCGGACGGATACTCTCTCGGTGGTACACACAGTGTCAAACTGGGCAGGCTCTGGGGACCCGTCCAGAAAACTGCCCTCGAGTTCGAATGGCGCTGGGGAGAAAAGGCGCTGAGCTACGACACCGGAAACAGCTACGACAGCGAGACGGTCAAAGCTCGGTTCAGAGTCGAGCGCCCGTTCGGGAAGCGTCTCGTCGTGACGGGTCAGAGTGAGACCAACCTCGAGCAGACCTTCTATGAGGGTGGGGAGAACGACCGCGACGTTCTCGATCAGCGATTGGAGTCGAACTTCAAGTACGACCTTCGCGAGGGCGTCGAGACGAAGCTGAATGTGTTCTGGAAGAAGAAGAGGTCACTGAATATCCGTGAGGCCAAGGCCCTGGCGAATTTCGATGAGACGAACGTTACGGTGACCGCCTCCTACGGCTGGGATCTACGTCCCGGCATGAAGCTCGGTCAGGACTACATCGTTACCGCAGTCTCATCCGAGCTTCCCTTCGACGACTCGAAAAGCGATCTTGCTCGAACGAGCCAGCTGCAAACGACGTTCGCCGGCCGAATCGGCGAACGGGTCGATCTTCGACTCGAGCACAAGTTTCAGTTCAAGGATTCGGGGCGATACGAGTTGGAAGAAGACCGTACCCGCCGATTCGCCAAGGAGACGGAGGGTACGCAACAGTGGCTCGAGACCGAAGCCAGCTACCGGGTCCTACGTCGTTTTGTCGTCTTCATCAATCAACGCTATGAGATTCGGATCAAAGAGAACTCCAATACCGGCAAGATCAGCCGGCGTCCACGCACGGAACTAAAGTGGGGTTGGAATCTCCTCCACGATTTCAATGAGGAGTTTGGGATCACGACGAAGTTTGATCGGGTCAATGCGACCGATGAGCTCAGTTACTGGAAGGGTTCGGCCTCCCTGACGAAGGCGTTTTGATGGCGCCTTCTGCGAGCAAATGGGCTCTCGGGTTTGGTGGACTGGCTCTGGTCTTTGTTTTCGGATGCGGTGTCTTCGATACGCGTGAACCTGAGGATCCGGGGAACCTCGATACGATCGATCTGAGTACGCCCACGGATCCGGACACCGTGCTGACGAACGTCCGCCGGTCCCTGGAAGCACTCCTGGCCACGGCCTACGCCAGTCAGATCAACGAAGAGTTCGTGTTCGTTCCGGATCCGATCGACGAAGCGGAGTTCCCGGTGGTCTGGGGCAAGGATCAGGAAGAGCAGGCACACATCTCGATTCTCACGGATGTCGACTCCGTGACCCTTACCTGGGGAGATGCCGGAGAGCCAAATGTCGATGGAGATCAGCAGTGGTACGACAATCTCCCGTACTCCCTGGCCTTTAGTCGCGGTCAGGACGATGCAGTTTTTTCCGGGATCGTCGATCTGTACCTACTCGAACTTGCCAACTCAACGTTTCAAATCATTCGTTGGGAAGATCTTAGCGATGGGACCGGGGCTCCGACCTGGGGCCGGTTACGAATTGACCGAAGCGCATTCTAGTGGCTGGAATGCGTAAGGGAATGCGCCGATGTTGTATACTGGGCTGTGAACTCAACTTTGGAGGATTAGTCAACACATGAAACCCATACAGATCCAGAGGCTGCTCGCGCCAGCCTTTACCCTTGTCCTGGCCTTCACTCTGGCCGGATGCCTCTTCTCGCCCGACAGCAAGACGGGTGGAGATGACGTCGAAGTCGTCGAGCCGATCAATGCCGAGAACGTGCTCGATCTTCTCATCGACTCGTATGTCGCGAAGGAGATTGATCGGTACAGCGGACTCTTTGACACGGTGCAGTACACCTTCCGATTTGATCGGACCGACGTCGAGAACGATCCGGACCTCGATCCGTCCTGGGGTTGGCCCGAAGAGCTGACTTCGACGAAGAACATGTTCGAGAGCGAATTGGTTCTGGGTATCACCCTGGATTTCGTCAAAGGCGATACGGAATTCGCCCGCGAGAGCGACGGCGAGGGCGTTTCGCTCGAGTGGCGTAAGGTCATCTGTACAGAGATCGAACTCGAGATCGACACGATCGACCCCGACGGTGGTGAGAACATCATCTACAAGGTAGCGGGCGATCGGGCGATGTATTTTTTCGAAACTTATCCTGAGGAATTGATCGACGGTCAGCCTCGCTGGCGAATTGTCGAGTGGCGGGATATCCGCGTCGGACCGTAGCCGGTTCGTCAGTTGTTGCATCCGTTCGTTCTGAAGTGAGTGTTGAGTTCAAAGATGGGCGTCCTCGTTAGGAGGGGGCCCGTGGCCTGGTGGGACCGGTGTTTCTCCAGCATCGACCTGATCGGGCCCTGTGAGTCCGCGGAGGCCCCCGCGGTGGAAGTGCCGGGAAATGGGCCCGGCCGTAGCGAAAGAACTGTCACCGAAATCTCGAGATGGCGGGACTCTGCAAGAGAGCCGAGGACGCCATTGGTGTGACCAAAATTGGGGAGGGCGAGGCACAGTAAGTCACCTCACGTCCGAAACGCGGACGGGAGGCCGAGGGTTGTCATCGGGGCCTTTTGACGACATCTCAAACTTGACTGCGCCTCGCCCCTAGTCTTCGAGCAGGCAAGCTAATGCGCTCGAGTCAGCGCGTGAGCCAAGGATGGGGAGGCGGGGCACGGCGAGTCACCTTTCGTCCGAAACGCGGACGGAGGCCGAGGGTTGTCATCGGGGCCTTTTGACGACATCTCAAACTTGCCCGTGCCTCGCCCCTAGACATAAGAGTATATTCGGAAACTGTGTTTCGACGGTCAGCTTTTCCCCGATTGGACCTCTCTTCCCGCCTCGTCCAAGAACGAGGTTGCTCCTAAGAATGCGTTGACCCCATTCGATCGACATGGCTATCCTCCTCGTTCTGTGCCCGAGACTTGATTTTCGAAGGGGAACCCCAGGAAATGATCGCCCAACATCGCTGGAAGCTGTTGATATTTATAGGGTTAATCGCCCTATCGGCCTGGTTGCTCTTACCGTCAGTTCGGCTCTATGGGATGCCGGAGAACGAGCGCTACGGGAGCGACGCTACCGTGACTGAGCTTCGTTCGAAGTCGGTCAGCCTCGGGCTTGATCTTCTCGGCGGCATGCACATGGTGCTGCAGATGGACCGTGAGCAACTGACCGACGAGCAGATCCCCGATGCGATGGATCGTGCGATGGAAGTATTTCGCAACCGGATCGACGAGTTTGGCGTGGCCGAGCCGACGATTCAAAAGCAGGGTGCCGACCGAATCCAAATTCAGCTCCCTGGCCTCGTCGACCAGCAGCGGGCGCGCGACCTTCTTGGCCAGACGGCAGTGCTGGAATTCAAGCTGGTCCAACGCCCGGAAAAGATTCGATCTGTGATCGATCGTCTCGACCGCTCCATAGCTTCGGCACTCCGGAACATAAGTCCGGACGACTCCCTCGCCGCCGATAGCCTACTCACGGCAGACGATCGTCCTCTCCGCAGTGTGCTCTACAACTATCCGAACATGGCCAACGGTCCGCCCATGGTGACCGAAGGTGATCTCGTTCAGGTGCAGAAGTATCTGAAACTCGACGCTGTGGTCGCCTCGATGCCAGAAGATTCAGAGATTGCTTTTGAGTCACAGCCCAAACCGATGGGTAATGGACTGACCGGCTATTCGCTCTACGTTCTCAAGTCGACGGCGGAAATGACCGGGGAGGCGATCAAGAACGCTCAACTCTCGATTGGGCTCGATCCGACTCGCCCGAGCGCTGCTGGCGTTTCGATGACGATGAATGCGGAAGGGACGAATGACTTCCGCCGCGTGACGGGAAAGAACGTCGGCCGTCAACTCGCCATTGTCCTGGATGGAAAAGTGGCTTCCGCTCCGTCGATCCAAGGCCGGATTCCCCATGGCAACGCTTCCATCACCGGTACGTTCACCGATCAACAAGCCGGAGATCTTGCGATCGTCCTGCGGGCCGGAGCACTTCCCGCCCCGATGAATATCATCGAAGAGCGGACGGTCGGACCATCCCTCGGTCGCGATTCGGTTCGAACCGGTGTCAACGCTGCTCTGATCGGAGCGGTCTCGGTCATGATCTTCATGCTCTTCTACTACCGCGCCAGTGGCCTTATCGCCATCTTCGGCCTGATGGTCAATCTCTTCTTCCTCGGGGCCGGGTTGGCCGCTCTGAAGGCGACGTTGACCCTTCCGGGTATCGCCGGAATCGTCCTGACGATCGGAATGGCCGTGGATGCGAATGTGCTCATCTTCGAGCGAATTCGAGAAGAGTTGCGAACGGGTGTGCGTCCGAGCCTTGCCATCGATGCGGGTTACGATCGTGCTTTCACAACGATTCTCGATGCCAACCTGACCACCTTGATCAGTGCGGTGGTCCTCTATTGGTTCGGAACAGGGCCCATCAAGGGCTTTGCGGTTACCTTGGCGATTGGAATCATCGCAAATCTGTACACCGCGGTGATCATAACGCGGATGGTCTTCGACTTTGTGGCTGGGAATCGCTCCCTTAAGAAACTGTCGATCTAGGAGGCTGCGGTGTTTCGCATCGTCAAAGACACGAAAATTCCCTTTCTGAGCATTCGCCGTAGGGTCTACCTGATATCCATAACCCTCCTTATCGTTGGAGTAGTTTCTGTCGCAATGAAAGGCGGACTGGAGCTCGGAGTCGACTTCGCCGGTGGCCGACTCTTCGAGTATCGCTTTAGCGAGACTATACAAGCAGAGGAGCTTCGCTCGATTCTCGAAGACGTTGGGGTGGCCGGAGGAGAGGTCCAGGAAGTCGGCGATTCGGGGCTCGACTTCATGATTCGCATCCCGGTTGCCGATCAGGAAGTTCGGGCCCAGGATGCAGGCTCGGACGGACCGTCGGCTCTTTTCGTCCGTGCCGTCGCAGAGGCTCATCCCGGCATTTCGGCCGATCTGAGGCGGGAAGAACTGGTCGGGCCGAGAGTAGGTGCGGAGCTCCGGAAGAAGGCGTTCTACGCCATCAGCATCGCGCTCTTTCTCATCCTCCTTTACGTGGCCTTTCGCTTTCAGGTGAAGTTCGGTGTGGGAGGAGTCGTTGCCCTGGCTCACGACGTCCTGGTTACGGTGATCATCTTTTCCTTCCTTGGCATCGAGTTCACCATTCCGATCGTCGCGGCTCTCCTCACGATTGGGGGGTACTCGATCAATGACACCGTGGTCGTTTTTGACCGTATCCGCGAGCAATCGAAGTACTCCAAGGGAGAACTCCTCGAGGATGTCATGAACCGAAGCATCAATATGACGCTCGGGCGGACTTTGGTTACGTCGATTACGACCCTCCTCGCGGCCGGATCTCTCTACTTCCTCGGCGGAGAGGTCCTCCACGACTTCGCTCTCGCTATCCTCATCGGAATCGCGGTAGGGACGTACTCCTCGATCTACGTGGCCTCGGCCATCGCTCTGGAGATGTCAGGGAAGGACGCTCGTGTCACTCACGAGGAGCCCGAGACGCGGCCCCGGACCGTCGGCGCCGAGGTCTAGCCGCTCTAAACGACGTCGTGCGAGTCGACTAGGCCCGCACTCTCGATCTTCCGAGGGTCTTGTAGACCCGCCCGATCTTCCCACCTGCGGACCGCGTTGCGACGGGTCGCAGCCCGGTGCTACACTGCTGAAGTGAACCGGCCGATCACTAAATGAGGCGGTAGCGCGGTTTTCGGGTCGTTCCATGGATGGGGACGTCTTCGTTAGGCTTACGCTCTGCTGTACGAGATCTCCGGTCAGAGCTGCTCGAGGTGAAGATTCCTCATCTCGGCGGGAACCGTATGAACCCGATGGGTTTCTAGGTTTTCACGACCCACCTCGCGAAGCAAAAGAGGATGCCCAGAGTGAGCCTTCCACGCCAAGGGAGCGGACGTCGCCTATCCGCACCATTCATATGGATCCTTCTCATCCTCGGGATGGTCCTGGCTCCGTCTGATCTTCCGGCGCAAACCACCTCTCTCGGTGGTCCCGGGTTCTCCATTGCGCGGCTCCGTTATGGCGGCGGGGGAGACTGGTACAGCAACGCGTCCTCGCTGCCCAATCTGGCTCGGGCTGTCCAGAAACGAACGTCCGTTGCCGTCGACCAGATCGACGAAGTCAAAGTCTCGATTCTCGATTCTGATTTCTTCAACTATCCCTATGTCTACATGAATGGCCACGGGACGGTCCGCTTCACGGAAGCGGAAGTCGAACGCCTGCGTCGTTACCTGATGGCAGGTGGGTTTCTTTTTGCAGACGACAACTACGGGATGGACGAGTCCTTTCGCAAGGAAATCGCCAGAGTGTTGCCGGACCGGAGTCTGGTAGAGGTTCCCTTTAGTCACCCGATTTATCACTGCTTTTACGATCTGCCCAACGGACCTCCGAAAGTGCACGAACACGACGCAAAGCCGTCGCAGGGTCTGGGCATTTTCGACGGAGACCGCCTCATGGTCTTTTATACCTACGAGTCAGATGTTGGAGATGGGATCGAAGACAAGAACGTGCACGACAATCCTCCCGAAGTCCGAGAAGCCGCCATGCAGATGGCGGTCAATACTGTGATCTACGCCATGACGCATTAGCCTCCGCCATGATGACCGAAGCCCCCGCAGCCTTAGGAGACTCTACATGAACCGCAACACTGGATTCCGCCAGATCGCCAGCCGGGGACATGCTGTCTTCGGTCGACGTCGTCTCTGGGAGTCGACGATCCTCGGACTTTCGATTCTCCTACCGATTGCCGTGATCGGTGTTGCTCTGGGCATGGCCCTGCGCTATCGCCCTATCAGTGGCTGGCTCGTTCCCGGCCTGGTCCTTCTCGCCATTGTGCTCGGGGTCATTGCCGTCTTTCGTCATCTCGGAACGGAGAAGCTGAGCTACGCGCAGTTTCTCCGTCGTCTGGAGGCCCGGCTCGATCTGGATCGCAACGAGCTGGTCAACGCTGATGAACTCGAAGAGCGGATTCCTCAGATGGGAGACCCGCTCTCTCAGGGATTGGCCGCGCGTGCGGTCGAGGCAGGTACGAGCCGGGTTCGCCAGGTTCCGTTTCGGGCGCTCGCTCCGACGCGCAGTCTGCAGAGGCCGTTTTGGCGCGTCGTCGTCTCCGCGGCTGCCGCCGTCGGGCTCTTTGTGCTCGCGCCGGACGCATTCCAAAGTTCTCTGGCTCGGGTCATCCACCCTGGCCTTTACGATCTGCCACCGGCCGTCTGGATTTCTGTCGAACCCGGTGACGTTACCGTGCAGCGAGGGCAAACGCTCGAGATCGAGGCCTCGCTCCCTGGCGATCGCGATGAGGCTCGACTCTTTTGGCGGAGCGGCGCTGGCGCCTGGAAGTCCAAGCCGATGATCGAGTCCCGGGAAGGTGGGGCTGATCCCGTCGCGGCAGCCTCCGAAGAGATCCCCCGGCGAACGTTCACGCTTCCTCTCCGCGGTTTGGCCGAAAACACCGAGTATGCCGTTGCCACCGGAAACGCCCGAAGCGACGGTTACGACATCACCGTTACGGAACCTCTTCGTGCCATCGGCTACCGCAAGAACATCACGCCGCCGGCCTACACGCAAATGTCACCGACCCAGGATCTCTCCGCTGACGGCAACCTCTCGGCAATCGTCGGTTCGAATCTGAAACTCGGAGTTCAAACGGGTCGCCCCAATGTCGTGGGCCTTCTCCGCCTTGCCGATGAGTCGACCGTGGCCCTCCATGAGGCCGACGAGGGACTCCTCGTGGCCGAAATCCGGGTCGAAGAGAGCCTTGACTATCGGGTCGAGCTGAACGCGCCGGACCTGCCGGGGGTGGAATGGAGTTCGCGCTCGTTCCATCTCGAAGCGGTACCCGATCGCGCCGCGACCCTCTATCAGCTCGCTCCGGAGACGACGGTCGAGTTGCCCTCGGACATGCGTGTGACGATCGATGCCGATTGTCTCGACGATTTCGGTCTTACCCACATAGATCTGGTCTATCAGCGCAACGATCGTCAAGCCGAGCGCGAGACCCTGGCCACCTGGAAGGGCGAGCGTGAAGCCCGCGTCATTTATGACTGGGACCTGGAAGGGATCGCCCTCGTACCGGGCGACGTCATTCGCTTCCATCTCGAGCTCTACGACAACGACCGCATTTCCGGTCCGAAGCGGACGCGGGGACCGAATTGCGAAGTTCGATTCCCCTCGCTGGAAGAAATGTATGCGGATATCGAGGACGACCGGGACGGTCAGATGTCCAATCTCGACGAAATGAAGAAGGACCAGGCGGAACTCCGCGACGAGTTGAACAAAGCGTTGAGCGATCTCAAGCAAGACAAGGACCTGGACTGGGAGAATCAGGAATCCCTCAAAGACCTCGCCAAGCGGCAGGAAGAGGTCACGAAGAAGATGGAAGACCTGGCCAAGTCTCTCGACAAGTCCCTCGAAGAGATGCAGCAGGCTGAGTTGTTTTCACCGGAGGTTCTGAAGAAGGTTCAGGAGATTTCGGAACTCGTCAAAAAGCTCGAGAATTCTGAATTCAAGAGTCAGATGGAGGAGTTGCGTAAGTCTCTCGATCAAGTCGACAAGAATGCGGTCGAAAAGTCGCTCGAACAGATGCAACTCTCCCAACAGGATCTCGAACAGAGCCTGGATCGTACCCTCGAACTACTCAAGAGAATGAAGGCCGAGGAACAGCTCGACCAGATGGTCCAGAACGCCAAGCGTCTGCTCGAGAAGCAGAAGCGCATCAACGAGGCTCTGGAGCGCGGGGAGGTCCCGCCCGAGATGGCCGATCGGATGGAAGCACCCGAGGGAGAGCAGCCGCCGCCCTCCGAAAACCCGGCCGACCAACCTCCTCAGGATATGGCCTCGAACGAAGAGCAGGAGAATCCGGAAGGCACGGAGGAGGATGCGGCGGAGACCGGTGAGGAATCCGAGAAGAGCGATGACGCGGAAAAGTCTGATGGGGACAAGTCCGACTCCGAATCGGAAAAAGCGGATGAGGATGCTGAGGCGTCAGACTCCGAGTCGTCTTCCGAGGAAGAGAAGACCCCCGAGGAATCAAGTGATTCCGAGAGCGGGGATCCTCAGGCCGGCGACACCCCGCAGGATCAGGCCAGTCAGCAGGAATCCGGCTCAGAGGACTCTCCTTCGAGTCCGCCTGAGGAGTCGCTTACTCCAGAAGAGTCGGCCGAGCTCCAGAAGAAGCAGGAGGAGCTCCTCGAAGAGTTGAAGAAGTTGCAGGAAGAGCTGGCTGCTCTCGAACAGAAGGCGGAAGAGGACTGGGACAAGCTCGACGACAAGCTGAAGAAGCAAAAGCCCAAGGACAAGCTCGACTCGGCGGAGGAGAGCATGGATCAGGCCTCCAAAGAGATGAACGCCAAGCAGAAGGAAGAGAGTCTCAAGTTTGGTCGGGAGGCGGAGCAGGAGCTGCAGGATTTCGCCAACTCGATGGAGCAGACCCAGCAGGCGCTTTCCGAGGAAGAAACCGAAGACATCACTCGAGAGCTCTACCTCATCTCGAACCAACTCGTGCAGGTGAGT